>Ga0209018_1000024_pt1 | contig 139675 bp, 115 predicted proteins | sample YNPBryBLVA2012_FD_185814 | JGI IMG/M metagenome (GOLD analysis project Ga0209018, IMG submission 185814) | Anoxygenic and chlorotrophic microbial mat microbial communities from Yellowstone National Park, USA - YNP Bryant BLVA 2012 (SPAdes)... ... | reverse complement strand
ATTAAAGTCTTGAAACGGCGAGCTTATGGTTATCACGATTTTGAATATTTTAAACTGAAAATTATGCAAGCTACCGTCAACTAATTTTTAGAAGAACCTAAATTTGTAAATTTGATCCTTGTAAAATAGGCCATAACAAGCAAATTAATTCGTTTTTCAAAATGATGTTCCATTTTAACCTGTTTGTCAATTGGCGGTTTATACTTTGCTGTCCAAAATGCCAAATGAAAAATCCTATTTTGGACAATAGTGATTTGAAATCTCATTCCAATCATCCATAGCTTTTTGTCAGGACAAGAAGGATGATACTCCAAAAACAGCAAATAGTCTCGCGCATCCGGTATCGGGGTTGATCCTCGATGGACCAATCACCCTCGGATGTTTCTTCGCCAACAGCCAGATGCGCCGCAAGGAGGCGATTTAGCAGCCCAAGCTGGGGATCAGTACCCCCAAACGCTGCTGCGGCCGCCACGTTTTTCATATTTCAGGTCGCGCAATTGCGGAGCTTTCACGTTGATACGCAAATAATAGGAATTCCCACCAATTCCCGATGGCCGCCAGATCAGCCGCGCCTCCCAGCAATGCAGTTCGCGATTGATCGTAATCGAATGATTGACGATCTGTTTCGTTTCCAGATCCAGATGCGCTGAATAATTGATCTTCCAGTTTTTCGTCAATTGAAATTCCAAGCCAGTAATATCGAGATAATAATCTTTAATTGGCTTGCTTGGATCATACTTTTGCAGCGCGAAGCTGAACGACAGCGACATGCGCCACGGAATATCCAACCCGGAGAAACGGTCATTCACTTCGAAACGATTGCCGGCTGGCTCGTAGAGGCGATCCAGATACTCTTGCTCAGATACCTGCTCTCCAGTGATTTCGTCCTCGAAGGTTGGCACAGGAGTCTCTGGCTTCCTCTCTGTCCTCTTCTTCTCTCCTTGCAATCGCAGCTGAGCGCCGATTCGAAAATTGGTCAATCGTAATATGCTTCCCGATCGCCAGGCATCTCGATCCATGAATAGAAGCCGATTGACGCGCTGCTTCTTGTCTCGATCATAAGCGTAAAAATCATGCGTGGCGGACATGCTGATATTTAGATTCCGGGTTGGCGAGGCTTGAAATGAGGTAGATAAATAAGAGAACTTGAAGCTGGGGGCTTCGAAATTATAAGCCGAGCTAAAGTTGATTGTAAATAAATCGAACTTCTTCTCTTTTTCCCCGTCGCTGGTTTTCATTTGAAACAAATTTCCCAGGCTGAACGAGATGTTCTTTCTTGCGCCGGAGGGAACGTAATCCAAAAATTTCTCCTTTTTGATGATTCTGCCAGTTGCATCAACAAATGTGTCGACATAACCCCACCGCGCATCGGAGAAATCGGGCTGATAATTGAAGGAGATATAGGGAGATACCACATGACGGAGCGCCTGAATTTTGCCAAGATGCGGTGTAAACATCCCATAGATCTTCGTGCTGGCATTCATGCTGTAATAAAACGTCCGCAGCGCCGCGAAACCAGAAACCGTATCTTGTTCCACCGTATTGGTTGTGGGATTAAACGTATTTTTGCGATACCGATCGTACCACCGCTCGTCGTAATTGAACGATTGCCCCAGCGTCAGCCATCCGAATATCTTCCCCGGGGCATTCATGCTTAAGCTGGCATTATGACTGATGTAGCGAGTGGTGCGTTCTGGATAGGGCGATCCATCCGCGTATTTTCCGCCGCGAGTGGTGCTATTCTGAAGACTGGAATTGTAAGAGAAGTAAATCGATTCGTACCATGCGGGTTCATTTTTCGAGCGTTGGGAACTGCTGCCATATTGTCCGGCTGTGCCGCGCTTAGATCCTCCGAAAATCGCGCGTTGGCTCATCGAAAAACGGAGTTGAGGCAGGGTTTGCGATACTTGGCCGGTTTGGATGTCCAGCTCCTGAGAGAGATTGGCACTGAGGCTCAATTGTTTTTCTGGCCAACTTTTTGAGAAGGTTGCATCTGAGCGGATGCGCCGGTTTAACCGGGTATCGAAATTGGAGCTGAAATCGCGATAGAAATTATTATCGCTAATAAACTGCCCTCGAACCGCCAGACTCATTGTGGGATCAATGGTCTGATTATGATTGACGATCAAATCCCAGCGCCGCTCTCTGCTGCCCGTGATCAGGTCCTTCCGGGTAAATGAGCCAGAGATGGTACCGTTCAGTAGATAACGGATATTGTATTTCACGTCTCCGCGCAACACCCAGCCAGCTCGGTCGAAATAGTCGACCTTTAGCGCGGTATCCCAATAATCGCTGGCCGCCCAGTAATAGCCCAGCCCGCGGATAAATCGGCCTTCGTTCGCGCTTTCGCCATACGTTGGCACCAATACGCCTGACACCCGGCCTTTTTTATTAGGAAATACCACAAACGGCAGCGCGGCCACTGGAATTCGGCCGAAATACATGACGACCGGCTGAGCGATGACTTTGTCGTCCATGATCACCTTTATCCGTCGACTTCGGAAATGATAATGGGGGACACCCTCCTTATCACAACTGGTGAAATAACCATTGGAGATGTTGATGATCTTATCGGACACACGTTTCATGCTCTCCCCGCGATAAAACCCACCCTCAAATTCGGTCCGCCCCTGAATCACCCGGCCTTTCTCAGTTTTATAATTATAGATCATTTGAAAGCCCGTCATCACCTCCCCAGCTTCAGATAGGGTAGGAAGGTTTTGCCATACCACCGTCATTACCGAGTCACCAGGGTTCGCGCTCTTCTGATAGACCGTATCGGGCAACCCCTCGGCCGTGATTAAATGGGCATCCCAATCCAGCGTGATCTTCCCAGCCGTCAGGTGCATGGTCTTATATTTCACATCCGCCTTGCCGATCAAATAGATCTTCTTCTCCGAAACCTGAGTTTCCACAATCGACGCTTGGTAGTTCAGGATCGTATCCAATCCTACCGAAGAGGTTTTGGGCGCCCTCAACGAGTCTGTGGCATTTCGCATGGGATCATTTCGCACTGTATCGGGCTCGGCAATCGTTGGCTCCTGATGGGACATCGGCTGACCTAAATTTGATTCCTGCCCCACAATGGCCCGCGGATAAAAGTTCAGAATAATGATCCATGCGGCGATGATGTTGAATGTAATTCGAAGCTGCATCATGATGGTTCGTTATTCAATGATTGTGCATCAGAAAAAGCTGAGGAAATTCTTCTTCCCCACTTTTTCGATGAAGACCATTCGGTGATTCGATTGGAACGCCACTCATTTTCACCAGCACAACATCACAAAGTTCCGGACATCCTTGCAGTCCCAGGACCATACATTTCATCAAAAAAAACTTGTCACATTCATTGTCAAGCGCTGCGTTTGGTTCAAAGCATAAAGATGATGAGAGATGCTCCCGCTGAACGATCGCATCGGTTTAATATTGGCCTGACAGAGACATCTCTGCGTAGATTCATGTGACGATGCGACACCAATTCCTGAGTTTATCAAATGTCGTGATTTTCGAGCGATCCACTCGTTCCTCACTGGTCAACGGCTTCTTTCGCGGCTGCTATTGCCTTCGCTTTTTCCAGAGCTGAGCCAGCCTTTCCCGGATCGTTTTCTCGTATCCTTGCTCCGTGGGATGATAATAGATTTTATCCTGTTTTCCCTCTGGTAGATAGCTCTGCTCGACAAAATGGTCGGGATAATCATGCGGATAACGATAATCTTTGGCATACCCTTGCTGTTTCATGAGTTGGGTTGGTGCGTTCCTCAAATGGAGCGGCACAGGCTCTGGGGCCGAGGATCGAACATCTTCCATGGCTTGGTTAATGGCGAGATAAGCGGCATTGCTTTTTGGAACCGAGGCAAGATAGGTTGCTGCCTGGGCCAAAATGATCTGCGCTTCCGGCATTCCCACATAATCGACTGCAGTGAACGCAGCGGTCGCGACGACCAGAGCCTGGGGATGGGCGTTGCCGATGTCCTCGGATGCCAGGATAATCATGCGCCGGGCAATGAACTTAGGGTCTTCACCTGCCTCAAGCATTCGGGCCATCCAGTAGATGGCGGCGTCCGGATCGCTGCCGCGAATACTTTTAATGAACGCGGAAATGGTGTCATAATGATAATCGCCTTTTTTATCATAGATCAGCATTCGCTGCTGCAACGCTTCCTCGATCAGAGTGACCGTAATCGAACGCCGACCCTCAGGATCCGGCGTGGCCAATTGGGCGGCCAGTTCCAGGGCGTTCAGCGCGATGCGGGCGTCCCCCGCTGCGTAATGGATCAACACGTGCCGCGTCTGGTCATCCAGTTGGAGATTCATAGCACTCAGCACAGCGTCCTGGTGCAATGCTCGATCGATAATGGTGCCAATTTCCTCAGCGCTCAGCGGATTGAGCACATACACGCGGCACCGCGAAAGCAATGGCGCAATCACTTCAAATGATGGGTTCTCTGTCGTGGCGCCGATGAGCAAAATGGTTCCATCTTCCACGCTGTGCAGCAAAGCATCCTGCTGAGCTTTGTTAAAGCGATGAATTTCATCGATGAACAGGATGGTCCGCTTGCCGGCGCGCTGGCGAATGGACCGCGCCCGTTCGATGATCTTGCGCACCTCGGCCACTCCGGTGGTCACGGCGCTGATCGAGAAAAATTCAGAGCGGGTCTCCTGGGCGATAATTCGCGCCAATGTCGTCTTGCCTACGCCAGGCGGGCCCCAAAAGATCATCGAGATCAGCTTGTCCTGCTCAATCGCCTGGCGCAACAATTTCCCAGGCCCCACCAGATGCTGCTGGCCGACAAATTCGTCCAGCGATCGCGGCCGCATTCGCTCGGCCAACGGCTGGTGGGCCTCATCAGTCGACCTCTCCGATATCGTTGAAAATAGGTCCATGGTGACATTCGATCCTCATTTTTAATCCCATCTCCCACACCGCGAAGAACCACACCCTTCAACCGTTCTAAAGCATTGAAGAGCGACAAGTCACGTCTTCAATAAGTCATTCCCTATATGCCCCAAAAAATTTCATCGCCTGAGCCCCTGCATAGATAGAATGCTACCGCAATTGACGGATCTTAAATAAAAAAGACCAACGCTGCTCAATTGATTGGACTTATCGAAGCAACGGTTCTATTTGGCGCCTCTTCGAAGCGATCGATCGTAAGAAGTATTATTGACACTCATTTTTGTTGACCGAGTTATTTGCCCCAAAACTTTTTCATTTTTTCCCGTCGTTCGGTTAGTTCCTTGATCTTGGCTTTGCATTTTGCAGAATAGGGGCCGTTTGGTTCCAATTCCAATGCGAGGCGATATTCTTCAATAGCATTATAGAATTCATTGCGGTCTTTCCGTTCATAGGCCTGGGCCATCAAAAAATGAGGTTCGGCCGATTCTGGCCGGATCGACATGGCTTTGCCATAATGCTCGATTGCATCCCAACAATCGGAAAGCCGGCCGCGGCGATAGAAAATATTACCCTGGGCAATATGAAAATAATATTTGGCATCGCGATGATCCGCTTTCGCCGCCAGTGCTTGCTTAAAATTTTTCAATGCAGCGACGTCGTTCTTGGCATCATAGTGCTTTTTCCCTTGCTGAAAATAGCGATCGGCCACCAAACTCAAACTGTCGATGGCCAAAATTTTTTCCAGTATGACCGCTTTCTCAGAGCTGAATCGATTCGCTTGCTCATAATAATACTTCGCGCGATCCAAGAACCCGTTTTGCTCATAGCAGTCGCCAAGATGGCGGTACGCATCTACATTGGTGGAATCCAGTTCCAGCACCTGGAGGTAATGTGCGATGGCCGAAGAATAACTCTTTTCGCCGAGCAAACGCTGAGCCTCATCCAACTTGATCGCTATCAATTCCTGTTTTACAGATATATTGAACTTGGGGTTGTTCGAAACAGCCATCGCTTTGGTGAACGCGCTCGAGGCTGCCTCGTCCTGACCAAGGGCCCGATAGCATTTCCCCATGATCCAATAAGCCTCGGCATTGCTGGAATCCCGGGCTATCGCTTGCTGACATGCTGCAATGGCTGTTTCATACTCGCTACGTTGATAAGATTCATAGAGCCTCTTATTTCCCGCACAAGAGAAACATATCACAATTAATCCGACCAAAATTGCTCGATTCATCATGACTCCTGAAATCAATTTTCACCAACACAACCGATCACGAATCACTGCCCACTGATCACTGTCCACTGACCTCTGCCCACTGACCATTGATCACTAGATCCAAACGCCGACTCGATATATCATATTAGACATCGTAATACAAACTTATTTCATACGGATGAGGCCGGCGCCGAACCTCATTGAACTCTTTATTTAACTTATAATCGATCCATGTCTCGATCAATTGTTCGGAGAAGATATTGCCGGCTAATAGAAAATCATGATCATCAGCCAGCGCATCCAACGCCTCCTTGAGCGACGCAGGCAGCGATTTGATTTTATCCTGCTCAGATTTCGGAATATTAAAGATATTGATGTCATAAGGGCCAAATCCCTCTTTCATGGGATCGATGTGGTTGGCAATACCATCGATCCCGGCCATGAGCAATGCGGCAATGGCAAGATAGATATTGCACGTGGCATCTGGTGGGCGAAACTCGAAACGCTTGGTCTCTGGTGTATTGGCATATTTGGGGATACGAATCGCGGCACTGCGATTAGCCAAGCCAAAGATCGCCTTGACTGGAGCTTCGAAACCGGGCACCAATCGCTTATATGAAATGGTGCTGGGATTGGTGAACGCCAGTAAGGCGGGCCCATGTTTCAGCACCCCACCGATGAAATACAACGCCGTTTGGCTCAATCCAGCATACCCATGTTCATCGTAAAACAGGTTTTGACCGTTCTTCCAGAGTTGAATGTGGATGTGCATGCCGCTCCCCGCCTCATTGTATAACGGCTTAGGCATGAAGGTCACCGTCTTGTTATGGCGATTGGCCACCATGCGGATGATGTACTTCACGGTCATGGTTACATCCCCAGCTCTCAACAGCGGATGATGATGAATTTCGATCTCCGATTGGCCGGGACCGCCGACCTCGTGATGATGATAACGCACCGGAATCCCGCATTCTTCGATATAGCTGACCATTTTTGCCCGAAGATTAAATAAATTGTCCAGCGGGGGAATGGCATGATAACCTCCTTGACGCGGGATTTTGTGTCCCAGATTCCGCTCCTCTTCAACGCCAGTGTTCCAATCGGCCTCCTCTGAATCAATCCGATAAAATGCAATATTGATGTCATTCATATATGTGATGCTATCAAAAATATAAAATTCAAACTCCGGGCTCCAGAGGCTCTGATCGGCTATACGCGTGGATTTTAAATATTGCTCTGCCCGATACGCCACGTTCCGAGGATCATTCTTAAATAGCGCTAATGTGTCTGCCTCGTAGGCCGAACAAATGAAACTCAGCGCCGGTTGTTCCCAAAACTTATCGATAAGCATGGTATCGATATCGGGCACCAAAACCATATCTCCAGCCTCAAGCTTTTTGAAACCAGGAACGCTGGAACCATCGAACGCTACGCCTTTCGTGAACACCGTCTCATCGAACTGACTGATTGGAATGGTCAAATGATGCCATCGTCCCAACAAATCACAAAATTTCAGATCCACCATCTCGATATTCTTTTGGCTCGCGTAAGCCAGCACCTCTCGAATTCTCTGATCCATTCATTCCTCCACGTGATTATACAATGTTTAACAATTGCAAGCCACAAGACCAGCCCTTCCTGTTCATCCACCAATTGCCAAGAGCTGAAGCAACTCACAAGGTGATGATGCAATGGATCGCCTCATTGCTATTGGCCAATTGCGGACGAATCGTGATTACCATCTAAAACTGACAACTTTGCCCGTGGTGATAGCATTTTTTATGGTTTCGTTTACTCGAAGAAGCATGAAAAGAACAAAATTTTATTCATCCCCGTCATTGCAAGGCCTTTTATGCCGAAGCCATCTTAGCCATCAGATGGGATTGTACCGAGTCAATCATCTTCGTTATCGCTCGGTTTCACTCTTAGACTCCGTGAAAATGAGAATTTGATGACCAAAAAAGTCATTCCAGACGTGGCGAAGAATCTGGTCCGTTCCGATTGCAAAACTCGAAAATAGACCAAAATGTCATGCTTGCGGATGCAGGCATGACGCGGCCTAATTGAATAACGCGCTTTGCAATAGAACTAGTTCATGCAGGATGGTATGGGAACATATAGATTCCTCAGTCCACTGCGCTCCGATCGGAATAACAGGAACAACTCCATGCTCACGGACGCTGTCCGTTCGGAATGGTAGCCACGTCAGACGTTTTCACACACGCTGTCCGTTCGGTATGACAGAAAAATCTGGTGGTTTCACTCACACTGTGCGCACGAAATGACGATGCGCAAGATTTGGTTTCCAGAATTGACTCATCGCTAAAACTTGGTATTCAAGACTAATTTAACGATTGGAACCTAAAGAATCCAGCAAAATTTTCTTGAAGCATCATCAATTATTTCTGCTCAATTGAAATTATCCCTGAATCAGCCCTCTCCATCGCAAAAAATCAGATCTTCATCCTAAAGAGTTCCGGGTTATCTGATCTTGCTTTTTGTCAGTCGGTTCACCAGTGCCTTACCAGGTTTAATCTTGAGCTTTCGCACTCATACTGGCGTTTTCGCCATCATGATCCAGGGATTCGCTTTTAATTTCATCCCAGATCTTGTCCATCTCCTGTAAGCTCATATCATTGAGTGAGCGATTCGCCTGGGCGGCTCGCTGCTCGAGCTGTCGAAATCGACTCGAAAATTTGTCGATCGCTTTACGCAACGCATCTTCGGGATTCACACGAATAAAGCGCGAGAGATTGACTAAAGCAAATAACAAATCACCGAATTCCAGTTCGATCTCCTCTGGCACTTGACGCGCAATGGATTGCTTCAATTCCCGCAGTTCCTCTTCGACCTTATCCCAAACTTGATGTGCGTTCTCCCAATCGAACCCCACGGTGGCCGCTTTCGCCTGCATCCGATGAGCCCGAAGCAAGGCGCAAAGCTCCCGAGGCACCCCATCAATCACGGAGCGCTTCTCATTTTCCTGCTTTTTCATATTCTCCCAATTGACAGTTTGCTCTTCCGCGTTGCGAACCACCACATCGCCAAAGACATTGGAATGGCGATGAATCAGTTTTTGATTGATTTTTTTCAACACATCCAAAATGCTAAAACGCCCCTCTTCCTTGGCGATCTGGGCGTGAAATACCACCTGCAATAGCAGGTCGCCTAATTCATTTTTTAGCTCATCGTATTGTTTGTGATCGATTAGTTCCAGCACCTCGTAGGTTTCTTCCAATAAATATTGCCGGAGCGATTCATAGCTCTGTTCGCGATCCCATGGACAGCCATCTGGGGATCGCAATCGCGCCATGATCTCAACCAGTCTTCCGAACTCCGATTGAATTTCTTCCATATTTTCCATCTCTTTTGCTCCTTGGATACAAACGCTTGATGCATTTTGTCAAGTATAACATTTTTGCATCAAATAATCAAGCTTCTTTCTGGAAATTGGCAAGAATATTTGAAAAATTTCTTGACTATTTTAATCAATTTAATTATTTTAAAACTTCAAATTTTTGATCTCAATCATTTGACATGCTGGATCGAAACGATGAAATGAAACTGGCAACGGACTCAACTGCCTCTTCAGCATCAGGTTACGGTGGCCTACCGTCAAAAATCGTTCGCGGAAAACGCGATCGTTGAATTGGAGCATGACGGTCGAATGGATTACGGCGAGGCGGCATCATCCGCTCTTTATCACCAAAGCTCGAATACAGTGATCGATTTCTTGGGATAGCCGCGCGCCTTCCTTTCATTAGCGTTCTTGGATAATGATGCAATTGCGGAACAATTGGCACAGGGGCCGCCGGGAGACAGTGCGGCAAAAGTCGCAATTTGCCAGACATAGTATCATTTTAAGGGGAAATAGGCCAACATGCCAGTGCACCGATTGTTGAGTATTTCCAGCAATGGGCTATGGCGCTTTGTGAGTGACATCGGATCCATTCAATGGCGTGAACATTATCAATGGCCACTATTGTTTGCTTTAGGGAGGAAGAATGGTGTTCATTCAATTGTGGCATAATTTCACTCGTTACTGAGATTTCTGGAGGACTTGTTTTGCAGTTTCGTTGGAAAAAATTATTGTTTGTCTCGATTGGAATTGTGTTGCTATGCCATTGCAGCTATATGAAGCCGCTTCGGCAGCCGCAATCGGCTGAGGCGAAATTGCGAACTGAATTGGATTTGGCGTTTGACGATCCAGCTTTTAGCAATGCGCATTGGGGTGTGATGGTGCAATCGCTTAAAAACGGCGAAGTCCTGTACGCTCGCAACGCCCATAAAAATTTCATTCCGGCCTCTAACATGAAATTGTTCACGACTGCCACGGCTTTAATCAAATTGGGGCCAGAATATCGCTATCGCACCCAATTTTATATCAATGGCACGATCGATGAACAAGGCACGCTCCATGGCGACCTGATCGTCGTGGGCAGTGGCGATCCGTCCATCACAGGGCGCTATTATTTCGGTGAAGTCACCAAACCTTTGGAGGCCTGGGCAGACTCATTGAAAGCGCATCGCATCCGCGCTATCGATGGTCATATCATCGGCGATGACAATTTGTTCGACGATGAAATTATGGGCGAAGGGTGGGCCTGGGATTATCAGTCGGATTGGTATGCTGCGCAGATCAACGCGCTGTCATTCAATGATAATTGCATTAACATTTATCTGTCCCCTGGGGATTCCATTGGTGCGCCTGCCAAATATCGATTGGTGCCAGAAACGGATTACGCCACGATCATCAATCATGTTGTGACCGTGCGCAGTGGGTTAGAGCAAGAGATCAAATTCAAGCGCAAACTGGGAACCAATCGGGTGGAAATTTCTGGTGCTATTGCCCTCAATTCGCCGGCACGATTGGATTGGTTTGCCATTGACAATCCCGCGCAATTCACGGTCACAGTTTTTCAGCGCGTGCTCCAACAAAAAGGCATCTCCGTGTATGGTCAAGCTTACGACATTGATGATCTCAACGGCTACCACTATGCGCAGAGCCCTGCGGCTTTGCTGTTTCAATTCGAATCCCCGCCGCTTCGGGAAATTGTGGAAACCATCAATAAAGTCAGCCAGAATCTCTATGCCGAGCTGTTGCTGCGAACCTTGGGGGTTCATTTCCGAGGCATTGGGAGTGCGTCTGCTGGTATTGCCGTGGTGAAGGAATTCCTCAGCACGATCGGGATCGACAGCAATCAATTCGTAATGGTCGATGGATCTGGGTTATCGCGCTTGAATATGGTCACTCCACAGCAAATTGTCACCTTGCTGCGCTACATGCGAAATAGTCCGCAACGTGACTATTTTTATCAATCCCTGCCAATTGCTGGCAACGATGGGACGCTGAAAAATCGGATGGTACGTACTGCCGCCGAAGGAAATGTCCGAGCGAAAACCGGCTTTGTGGGATATGCCAGAGCCCTGTCCGGCTATATTGTTACAGCCGATAATGAGGAACTGGCGTTTTCCATGATCGCGAACAACTACTCTGTGCCAACTTCCATGGCGAATGTGATTCAGGACCTGGTGTGCGAACGGTTGGCCAATTTCTCGCGATCACAATGATAGGGGGATCTTTTGGGAAAAACCAATTCAATTTGGCGATCAAAGGTTAAAGAGGAGAGAGGCCATGTTCTTCAAACAGGTTCAAATTCGACAATTCAAATATATTCCCCGGTATTACAAGCCAGAGCCGAGTGAAGAAGAGCAGGCGAGGCCGAGGATAAAATTTCGGCGCATCATTGAGCGTCGTGCTACGCCGCAACGCTCCATCTGGGTGGTGTTGATTTTGATTGTGGTGATTATTTTACTGTTGCGCTTCTTTATTGGATCAACGCTGGAACCGAAAAAAAATTTCAGAATCGAAGAGATCAAGGTTGAGACAATCAAATAGCCGCGGGAACTTTTGGGCTGAAGGAGTTGCTTGCGCATGACACCCAACTTAAGACACCAGGGGAACCATGCTGCGGGTTCCTCTCTGGGTGCGTTCCAGAATATTTTTTTATCCATTCTAACCCAATTAATCAATGTATTCGCTGGCATGGGCAATATCATTCGATCGATCTGGTCGCGATCTAAAAATCTATTCACCTCGTTTCCAATTCGCCAGAAGCTGAGTATCATTATCGGGCTAATTGTCATTATCGTCATCTTGGTGCTGAGCCTAATCTTTCAAGCCACCGAGAAACGGATTTTGACCTCGAAAATCGAGGAGATTTGTCGTCTCTCCGTTCATTATCTCGCTTCTGATATTCGCGACAATTTACTCTTGGGAGAAAAGGATCCCCATCAGCTGAGTGGCATCAAGGAATCTGTGTTTAAAATAAAAAATCAGGGGATTAATGGGCTGGACTATGCCTGGGTGATCAACCGGCGCGGCGAGCTGGTGGCTCATAGCAACTGGCAGCCAAATGAAGTGGGACAGAAAAACATTCCAGAGATCGATCAACAGCAATTGCTCAATTTGCGCGAACCACAAATTGTTGAAAAGGAAACGCATTTCGAATATTACTATCCAGTATATATCTTCCGCAAAACCGCTTCTGAACAGACAAACTACTTTCTCGGTGTAACGGGTATCGGCTTTTCTAAAGCGGTGCTCTCCACCCCAGTGAAGGAAGCGCGAAAAATCATTTATACCATCGCCCTCTTGGTGACTGTATTATCGATGCTGGGAATCTATTTTCTTACCCAACGCATGGTGCAACAAATTCAAGCGCTGTCGGAAGGGGCCAGGCAGATTGGGCAGGGCAATTTGAACATTAAGATCGCCGTGAATAGTCGGGATGAACTGGGACAGCTGGCCAAAGAATTCAACAATATGACCATGCATCTCAAAGAAAAGATGCAGATGCAAAAATTCGTCTCCCAGATGACACGGCAAATGATCAAAAAGAATGTTTACTCCGATGCACGGATGGCCACCAGTGAGCAATGTGATATTGCTGTGCTATTCTCCGATGTTCGAGATTTCTCCCGATTTTCCCAGCGCCATAGCCCTGAAGTAGTGGTAAAAGTGATCAATATTTATCTTGATCTGCAAGCCAGGATCATCGAAGAGAATTACGGCATCGTGGATAAGTTCATGGGCGATCAGATCATGGGCGTTTTTGAAGGGGCAAATAAACATGTCAACTTGCTCAATGCTGCCGTTTCGATCCAAAAGGCCATTGAGAAACTCAATCGCGAACGGGAGCAACTTCATTTGGAGACCCTGACCGTGGGGATCGGCATCAATATCGGTCATGCCGTATTGGGAAACATCGGTTCGAAAGATCGCATGGACTACACGGTGGTGGGCGACGTGGTGAATCTGGCCTCCCGGTTCTGCGATGTGGCCAAGCCCGGTCAAATCATCACTTCTACTAAATTTCTGTCCATGTTCAATTTTATCTATCCCACTGTCAAACTGGGCGCGATCGCCATCAAGGGCAGAGACGAACCGGTCGAAATATGCAACATTGATTATAAGCGGGATTTCATCGAATAATTTAATATTCATTGCTTGAATGAGATTATCGACTGCCATTATCCTCGTTCTTCTGGTGCTGCATCCAGTCTCTATCTTGGGGCAAGGGGGATCATTACCAGTGCAGCCCAATGCTATGTCCGTGGGAGTGGCTGGTTCTACGGTAGCGCTGCCCTATGATCCGTCGTCAAGCTACTGGAATCCAGCCAATATTGTGTTCCTGACCACCAATCGGATCATGGTGAGCCTGGATGAGCGATCCTTTTTGCATCAATTCGCCTTGAGCAAATTCATGCCGCCATCGACCAGCGTAGGGTTCAATTTGTTTCGCTCCAGCAGCGCCGATCTGGCCACCTTTGCTCTGGCTTATCGCGTCCTTCCGTATCTGTCATTGGGTGGCAATTTTAATTTCAGCAAAACAATTTATCAGCGTCGCTATTCAAGCCTTGGCTTTGGCCTGCTATTTCGAACTCAGCCGGATTATCGAAGCCGTACTTCCAGCAGTGAGACGCTCTGGAAATGGCTCCGCTCTCCAGCCATGCGCGAACGGTTTAGCCTTGGCATCGCCATTCAGAACCTGGCCCTTGCTCCTTACAACCAATCCCAAAAACATCAAATCCAGCTCGGCACCATGATCAAGCCGCTGCGAGTAGGGCCGCAGATTCATTTCGCCACTCATTTCATAAATGAGGAACGGAGCTTTCATCTTGGAACAGTGACAACAATAAGCGACCATTTGACCTTCTTTGCGGGTGTGCATGATTTCAAAATTAAGCAATTTTCAACCGGGCTGGCGATCTCGCTGGGAGCTTTTGAAATCGATCTCAGTTACGATCATCGAAAGACACAGTTTTTCGGTTCTGCGCTATTGCGCCTGAGCGATGATCGAAAATCGCTCTTTCTCAAATATCGTCAGCAGGCCAACCAGCAATTGCAAGACAATAATCTTTCCGAAGCATCAAAGAGCTATGCCAAGGCCTTGGCGTACGATCCGGGTGACGAGGATATCCAATTCCTGATCCCAATGATTCAGCACCAATCCAACGAAACCGCTCAGAAAATCGACTCGCTTTATAAAATTGCATCATCGTTTGAGGCCAAGGGTTGGTACATCAATGCGTTTCTGGCTTATAAAAAAATGATCGAGCTGGATCAGCACAATCGCAAAGCTCGAAATCGCTTAAAATCCTTGAACTCGCGGCTCCATCCCTATTTGGAACAAATTTTTCAGCAGGGTGTCGCCTATTATGAAGAGTCGAATATCAAACGCGCTCAATTGGTCTTTGAAAAGATATTATTGGTCAATGCCCATCACGAGGGGGCCAAAAATTACCTGGCCAAAATCGATAGCATCAACATTCGAACTGCCAATGACTATTACTTTCGGGGATTAGGATATTTCAACCAGCGCAACTTTATTCGCGCGTACCAAGAGTTTAAGAGCGCATTGAGCTGGAGCCCAAACCATAAAGAAGCCAAAGAATATCTCCAAAAGACGGAACGGGAGCTTATGGCCGTTAATCAGCGCATCCAGGATTATCTTGCTGAAGCTAAAAACCATGAGGACAATCAGCGCTATTCCAAGGCGGCCATTTCCTATCGGAAGGTGCTTGAGCTGGATCGGAACCATCAATATGCACGGACCCGCTTGGCAGCGCTCAGCAACCAGATCCGAAGGGAACTCGACGAAAGGTTCAACCGAGCCCGGCGGTACTATGATGAAATGAACTACTCGGCGGCGGTGAAATTGCTTCAGGAGAATCTGGCGATCGATCCAGAGCATCAGCCGTCGAAAAATTACCTTCGATTGGCCAATCAGAAATTGGCCGATCTCGCTGAGCAGCATTATGCACGAGCGCAGAGCTTTTATTATCAGAAAAAATGGGATATGGCCTTGCAGGAATGCTCGTTAGCCTTATCCCTCAACTCCAACCACGCCGGCTCAAAAGAGCTGCAAAAAATGGTGATGGCCAATATTAGTCTGGATAAGCTGCTGGAACGGGGTCGGAGCTTTTATGAAAAAGGAGATTATCTCAATGCTCGGACCACATTTCGGCAGATCCTTCAAAATGATCCACTGAATTCTGATGCTCGGAATTACCTGGATCGCATCGAGGCAGATCTCAGCGAGCGGTGTGAAGAGCTGTTTAATTTGGGCATGGTAAAATATACAGAAGCAAATTACGAAGAGGCCATTGAGGAATGGCGCAAAATTTTGGCCATCAACCCAGAACATAAAAGCGCCAAAGAATATATCCAAAAAGCTGAAGAGCGGCTGGAAGCGCTGAAGAAAATCGAGTAACCGCTCACTGATCTGCTGAAGAGCGGCGAATTCGCAAACTGTCCCATGCGAATAACATTCTCTGATCATTAAAGGAAAGGTCGGATCCGTCCTCTAAAGCTATCACGTTGCCGGGTTGGCCGGATAGTCATCGATCTTCATTGAATTGAGATGACCTTGAGAGTTGGGCTGAACATTTAGCGCTTGTTAAAATGGATGTGGGACATATCAAAGCAGAGAACGAGGAAGAATCATGAACAAGGATGAAAACTACGTTATCGGGATCGATTTCGGCACCGATTCGGTTCGGACGTTAATCGTAGACGCGGCCGATGGTTCGGAGGTCGCTTCGGACGTGCAATATTATCCGAGATGGAAACAGGGCAAATATTGCGATCCAAGTAAGAACCAGTTCCGTCAACATCCCCTGGACCATATTGAGTGCCTGGAAGCATCGGTTCGCAACGCGCTGGCCCGAGCTCCAAAGCAGGCGGCTCAAAAAGTTCGCGGCCTCTCCATCGACACCACCGGGTCGACTCCAGCCCCGGTAGACCGATCTGGGACACCGTTAGCGCTGACGGCCGGCTTTGAGGACAATCCCAATGCCATGTTCATCCTCTGGAAAGATCATACCGCCGTCAAAGAGGCTGAAGAGATCAATCGACTGGCGAAGACCTGGGGGGGAGAGGATTTTACCCGATATTCCGGTGGGGTCTATTCATCCGAATGGTTCTGGTCAAAAATTTTGCATGTGCTGAGAGAGGACGAGCAGGTTCGCAGCGCCGCGTTTTCCTGGGTAGAGCATTGCGACTGGCTGCCAGCGCTGCTCATCGGGGATACGGACCCACTGAAGATCAAACGCAGCCGCACCGCCGCGGGACATAAAGCCATGTGGCACGCCTCGTGGAACGGCCTGCCTTCAGAGCAATTTTTGAGCCGACTGGATCCCCTGCTGGCCGGGCTGCGCGAACGACTCTATCGTGACAGTTATACGGGCGATACCCCGGTCGGCAAATTATCGCCGGAATGGGCGAACCGGCTGGGATTGTCCCGCGATGTCGTTGTTGGCGTCGGCTCATTCGATGCCCATTTTGGCGCCATCGGCGCTGAAATTCAGCCGCATCTGCTGGTCAAAGTTATGGGCACCTCCACTTGCGATATGATGATCACGGAACTGCCGCGCGATGGCGGACATCTGGTGAAAGGCATTTGCGGCCAGGTCGATGGGTCCATTGTCCCCGGCTACTTGGGCTTAGAGGCTGGGCAATCGGCCTTCGGCGACGTCTATGCCTGGTTCAAAGACCTGCTGATGTGGCCGATCCAAAATCTTTTCACCCATCTGCCAGCGGATGAACAGCGCGCTCTGACCCACAAGATCGACGAAATGATCATCCCAGAGCTCTCCCGGGCGGCGGAGCAACTGCCGATCAGCGGCAATGGCATTGTCGCATTGGATTGGCTGAACGGGCGCCGCACGCCGGACGCGAATCAGGCGTTAAAAGGCGCCATCACCGGGCTCAATCTTGGCTCCAATGCCCCTCAAATCTTCCGCGCGCTGGTGGAAGCCACTGCCTTTGGCGCCAAACGGATCGTCGATCGCTTTATTGAAGAGGGCGTGGACATACACGGGGTGATTGCGGTCGGGGGAATCCCCAAAAAATCGCCGTTCGTCATGCAAGTGACGGCCGACGTGCTCAATATGCCCATTAAAGTCATCGCCTCGGAACAAGCAGTAGCATTGGGCGCGGCTATGGCAGCAGCCACTGCCTGCGGTTTATATCCCAATATCCCGGCAGCCCAGCGAGCCATGGGTAGCGGGTTCGAGCGAGAATATCGGCCTAACGCCCGCCATGCCGAACAATATCGACGGCTCTATCAGAAATATCTCAAACTTTGTGATTGGATCGAACAAGAATTCACGTTCGCTCCATGAAATTGGGCCGGTGCATGGCTTTGAGGGTGCAAAATTGAACCAAAGATGACCGGGCTATGCCCGAAGAATCGGGGATTGCTTGAATAAATGATAGGGTAATTGATTGCCTAGTAGGTTGATCGATGGCAGAATCATGCGTAATAGAAAAATCGCTATAAAAAGGATTACCACCTAACTGAAATGGTGGCAGAATTGTGTGCCATACGTTGGTAAAAATTATTCTGCAAAAGAATTGACATGGAGCCCCAGAACCATAGCAACGAGGGCAATTTTCATTCGTTACAAATTTCGTTTTGAGTGGGCGAATTGGTATCCCATCATCAATTCAACAAAGCGAATCCTTCCTTATGGAGATTGAAGCCACGATTTGCATAATTCATTACTTTTGCCATTATCAAAATGAACCTAACGAGGGAGAGCAAGCATGGGATCACTTTTAGGATGGATTGATCTGACGGTTATAGCTGGCTATTTTGTAATTATACTGGGACTGGCGTGGTGGGTGATTCGCCAGCGCCAGGACACGACGACGGACTACTTTCTGGCGGGTCGGCATCTGGGGTGGTTTGTCATCGGGGCGTCCATTTTTGCGTCAAACATTGGCTCAGAGCACCTGGTAGGTTTGGCGGGCTCCGGTGCCACGGATGGGGTGGCTATGGCGCATTACGAGCTGCATGCCTGGTGTCTGCTGGTATTGGCCTGGGTGATGGTGCCATTTTATATGCGCTCCAAAGTCTTCACCATGCCCGAATTTCTGGAGCGGCGCTACTCTCCCACCGCTCGGACGGTCCTTTCTGTGATTTCTTTGGTTGCCTATGTGCTGACCAAAATTGCGGTGGGGATTTTTGCGGGCGGTGTGGTGTTCAGCGTGTTGCTACCGGAAGTGAATTTTCTTGGTCTGGACAGCTTTTGGGTGGGGTCAATTTTGGTGATTGTGCTGACCGGCATTTATACGATCCTTGGTGGTTTGCGGGCGGTCGCATACACGGAGGCGCTGCAGACCATGATCCTGATTTTTGGCTCGATATTGGTCACCATTTTTGGTTTAAAGGCACTGGGCGGCTGGAGCGAACTGCGCAGCATCGCTGGATCCGAGATGTTCAATCTTTGGAAGCCATTGGTACCAGCGGGCTTGGAAAGTACCTGGGCGCCAGTAAAGGAGACCAGCCGAATGGCATGGTACTTTAACGACAACTATCCCTGGCTTGGCATGTTGTTCTGTGCCCCAATTATTGGGCTGTGGTACTGGTGCACCGATCAATACATCGTTCAGCGCGCCTTAGGGGCCCCCAATGAGCGTGAAGCCCGTCGTGGCTCCATCTGGGCCTCCTATTTGAAACTATTACCAGTGTTCATTTTCATCATCCCTGGAATCATTTGTTTTGCTCTGGCACAAAGCGGCAAAGTCCCAGTGATTCACCACGCCTTTTTTGATGCGCAGGGAAATTTATTGCGCGATCGGGCTCAGGAAGCTTTCCCGCTTTTAGTGGCGCATGTGTTGCCATTTGGCGTTCGCGGCATCGTCGTGGCAGGTCTCCTGGCTGCGCTGATGAGCTCCTTGGCGGGCGTATTTAACGCGTCCTCTACTTTATTCACCATGGACTTTTATTCGCGATTGCGGCCCCAATCCACTCAGCATCATCTGGTCTGGGTCGGTCGCGTAGCCACCGGCGTAATGGTGCTGATCGGTCTAATGTGGATCCCCGTAATCCGAGGCGGCAAAGGTCTCTATGACTATCTTCAAGGAGTCCAATCCTATTTAGCCCCTCCGATTTTCGTAGTATTCTTTTTCGGCGTCTTCATGAAACGGATCAATGCCAAGGGATGCCTGGCAGCTCTGATCACCGGTTTTCTTATGGGCCTGTTTCGATTGGCCGTCGATACACCAGTGAAACTGATTGGTAACTTCAAATACGAATATGGCTCGTTCTTTTGGATCGTCAATAACATCTATTTTCAATATTATAGCCTGCTGATCTTTGTGATTTGCATCATCGTGATGATCGTCGTCAGCTATTTGACCGAACAGCCTGCTTATGAAAAGATGACTGGTTTAACGTTTTCAACGATGACCGAGGAACACCGTCGCCAGACGCGGGAAAGCTGGAATTATAAAGATGTCATTGCTTCGGTCATTGTATTGGCCTTGATCCTTGCGGCTTATTTGTATTTCACTGGATAATTGCATGTGTCACCATGGCCCTTTCACAGATCGCCCTTGTGAAAGGGCACTCTTGTCATTCCAAAAATTGAACAGGAGCAGCAATGAAAAACATTCGGATCATCTGTCTCTTCATCATTTCCATTATGGTCTTTGTCGTTCTGATGCAATGTTCAAAAAGGGAAAAATTAACCATGAAAATTGAGAAACAGGCTTTTGGTCAACTCGAAGACGGGACGATCGTCGATCGCTATACCCTGATCAATAGCAACGGGATGCGCGTAGAAATCACCAATTACGGTGGCATCATCACGTCACTCTGGGTGCCAGATAAAAATGGCAAGTTGGGCGATGTCGTCTTGGGTTATGATACGCTTGATGGATACCTGAAAGCCAGTCCTTATTTCGGCTGCATCGTTGGCCGCTACGGCAATCGCATCGCCAAGGGAAAATTCACTTTGAACGATCAAACCTACCAACTGGCAACCAATAATGGGCCGAATCATCTGCACGGCGGATGGAAGGGCTTTGATAAGGTGGTCTGGCACGCCACGCCCAGAGAAAGCCAGGATGCGGTGGGTTTGGAACTCAGCTATCTGAGCCCCGATGGTGAGGAAGGTTATCCTGGGAATCTGTCAGTACAAGTCACTTACACGTTAACCAATGAGAATGCCCTCCATATTGACTATGAGGCTACGACGGATCAGCCAACGATCTGCAATTTGACGCATCACAGCTATTTCAATCTCAAAGATGCTGGGGCCAGCCCAATTCTGGATCACATGCTGATGCTGGATGCAGATTACTTCACCCCGGTGGACGAAACGTTGATCCCAACTGGCGAATTCCGTCCGGTGGCAGGGACGCCTTTTGATTTCAGGCAGCCCACGGCGATCGGAGCTCGAATTAACAGCGAGGATCAGCAAATCAAATTTGGATTGGGCTATGACCATAACTTTGTTCTAAATGGAAATGCTGGTGAATTGAGACGGGTCGGCAAATTGAGTGAACCGACCACCGGCCGCATCATGGAAATCTGGACCACCGAGCCAGGGATCCAATTTTATTCTGGCAATTTTCTTGATGGCAGCATTATCGGCAAAAATGGGTCCGTTTATCACCATCGGCATGGGCTGTGTTTGGAAACGCAACATTTTCCAGATTCACCTAATCATCCCAATTTTCCATCCACGGTGTTGAATCCCGGGGAGAAATATCAAACGACGACCATCTATAAATTTCTCATCGAACAATAAAGCGCTGCTTCTCAGCCTTGAAATGGCTCGGACATCGATTCGCACATCGATTTCCATGAAGCTTCGGTTCTGCACGCTGAGATTCGCCTTGAAACATTAGTCGATTGCTGGAGAAATTTCATGTTCAAAGCTGTCCCAAAATTCACTGCGATAATGCTGTTGGCATTGCTGGTCAGCTTTTGTTCATCAACAAAAATGAAAGACTATCCCATCCAACCAGTCCCGTTTACTGACGTGCACATCACCGATGAGTTTTGGCGGCCCCGGATGGAAATAAATCGGACGGTGACCATTCCTCACGCTTTCAAAAAGTGCGAGGAGACTGGCCGGCTCGATAATTTTGCCATTGCCGCTGGTCTGAAATCTGGCGAGCAGCAAGGCAGCTATCCGTTCGATGACACCGATGTCTATAAGACCATTGAAGGGGCTTCCTATTGCTTGATGCCGCAGCCAGATCCCCACCTGGAGGCTTATCTGGATAGCGTCATTGCGCTGATCGCGGCAGCACAAGAGCCGGATGGCTATCTATATACGGCCCGCACCAATAAAGCGGAGCGCCTTAAAAATTGGTTTGGCGAGAGTCGCTGGGAGAAACTTCGGGGCAGCCATGAATTGTACAATTTGGGCCATTTATACGAAGCCGCCGTAGCTCATTTTCAAGCAACCGGCAAGCGCAACCTGCTGGATGTCGCGTTAAAAAGCGCCGAGTTGATCGATCGTACCTTCGGCTATGGCAAGTTGCAGATCCCGCCAGGCCATCAGGTGATCGAAATGGGGCTGGTCAAACTTTATCGAGTGACTGGCGAACCAAAATATTTGAATCTGGCAAAATTCTTCCTCGAAATACGAGGCAACTCGCTCGATGGGCGCGAGCTATGGGGTGAATATAATCAGGATCACCAGCCGGTGATCGCGCAGGAGGAAGCGGTGGGCCACGCGGTTCGGGCGACCTACATGTATGCGGGAATGGCCGATGTGGCAGCGATCACGGGCGACAGCCGCTATAAAAGAGCCATCGATCAATTATGGAAAAATGTGGTCGGCAAAAAGCTCTACATTACCGGGGGCATCGGGGCTACCGGGGCAGGCGAGGCATTCGGCAAAAACTATGAGCTCCCCAATATGAGCGCCTATAATGAAACCTGCGCGGCTATCGGCCATGTGCTCTGGAACCATCGTTTATTTCTCCTGCATGGCGATTCAAAATACATTGACGTGATGGAGCGGACGCTGTACAATGGACTGATCTCGGGCGTTTCGTTGGATGGCAAATTGTTTTTCTATCCCAATCCATTGGCCTCAGTGGGCCAGCACGAGCGGAGCCCCTGGTTCGGATGCGCTTGCTGTCCCGGAAACATCACGCGCTTTATGGCTTCCGTCCCCGGGTATGTCTATGCGCATCGGGATAACGAGCTGTTCGTCAACTTGTTCATCGCCAATGACGCAACGGTCAAATTAGCAAATCAGACTGTCAAAATTCGCCTACAGACTCGCCATCCCTGGGACGGTTCGGTGAGGCTCTCCATCGATCCAGAAATTGAAAATCAACGGTTTTCCATTTTAATCCGAGTTCCCGGTTGGGCGCAAAACCAGCCAGTGCCCAGCGATTTGTACCAATTTTTGGATGCTTCCGATGAAGCACCTAAGTTCAAGGTGAATGATGATCCAATTTCGCCTCGGATAAAAAATGGCTATGCGGTGATCAACAAAAGGTGGCATCGCGGAGACATTATCGAGCTTCAGTTACCCATGTCGATCCGGAGGATCGTCGCTCACGATAGCGTTAAGGCCGATCTGGGAAGAGTCGCGCTGCAGCGGGGCCCGATTGTCTACTGCGCTGAGTGGCCCGACCAACAAGATGGCCATGTGCTCAATTTGCTATTGCCCGATACTTCACTTTTAACCACTGAATTCCGGGCGGACTTGCTCAAAGGGGTTCAAGTCATTCAAGGGAAAGCCCTCGCCTACCGGGTCAAAGAGGATGGGATTTCATTAGAAAGAAACAAACAGGATTTCATGGCGATCCCCTATTATGCCTGGGCGCATCGTGGCAGAGGGGAAATGACTGTCTGGTTGGCCCGAGACGAATCGGCTGTAACACCGTTGGGCAGACCAACATTGGCCTCGCAAAGCAGAGTGACCGTATCATTTGGAACAAACCCAGAAGCCATCCATGATCAAATGGAGCCCCAGAGCTCCAATGATCACGAAGTGCCGTTCTTTCATTGGTGGAATCATAAGGGCACAACAGAATGGGTCCAATACGATTTCCCACAGATAGAGGAAGTATCGACCGTCAAGATTTATTGGTTCGACGACACGGGAACTGGTGAATGCCGTGTGCCGCTGTCATGGAAGATCCTCTACAAACTGGGAGATGAATGGAGGCCAGTGTATACGGAAGACCACTACGGCGTGGCAAAAGATCAGTACAATACAGTTACGTTCGAAACCGTAAGAACCACCGCGCTGCGGCTGGAAATTCAATCCCAGCCCGGTTTTGCAGGGGGAATTCATGAATGGATTGTTCGATAATTGGGCAAATTGGGAGATGGCGGGATAGACTGCTGTGGCAAAATATGGGATTAAATGAAGGATCGTTGTTCCTGCGAGTGCAGGAATCTCTTTTAAGGCCGCTATGCAAGTCACATTTGCATTGGGAAGCCCGCATCAGAAGGCATGATATGGCAAGCTAATTTTTGAGCTTTGCAATAAAAATGAATGGAATTGTCGTTGAATACATCGATTTTTGAAGCCTGGTCGCATTGGGCGCCGGGTCGTCATTCGGTAAAGGAGCACGCATGATTAATTATGATAATTTTGAAGCCTGGTTTGTCACCGGCAGCCAATATTTGTATGGCGAAGAAGCGCTCAAGCAGGTGGCTGAGGATTCGAAAAGGATCGCCTCCGGCCTCTCAGACTCCAAAACCATTCCGGTGAAAATTGTATATCAACCAGTGGTGAAAACCGCTGAGGAGATCGCGCACGTGTGTCAATCGGCAAACTCTTCGGAGAATTGCATCGGCCTAATCATCTGGATGCACACGTTTTCACCGGCCAAAATGTGGATTGCTGGATTGAAGGCGCTGCAAAAGCCGTTCGTTCACCTCCACACCCAATTTAATCGCGATATCCCTTGGGATCAGATTGATATGGATTTTATGAATTTGAACCAGTCCGCCCACGGCGATCGGGAATTTGGCTTTATCTGCACGCGGCTGAATTTGGATCGCAAGGTGATTGTGGGGTACTGGCAGGATGAGGACGTTCAGCGGGAGCTGGCGATCTGGCTGCGGGCCGCTGTCGCCTGGCAGGATGCTCAAGGCGCAAAAATCGCTCGATTTGGGGACAACATGAGAGAGGTCGCTGTCACCGAAGGGGATAAAGTCGAGGCACAATTGCGATTGGGCTATTCCGTCAATGGCTATGGCCTGGGGGAATTGGTGCGCTACACCAGCCAAGTGGCGCAGCATGAAATTGACCGATTAGTGAACGAGTACCTTGATCGTTATCGAGTTCCGGATCAAATGAAAATGAAGCCCAATTTTCATCGCTCGCTTCAAGAAGCCGCTCGAATCGAGTTGGGTTTGCGCGCCTTTCTCCAGGATGGCAATTTCAAGGCGTTTACCACGACCTTTGAGGACCTTCATGGGCTGGAGCAATTGCCTGGCCTGGCCGTGCAACGCCTTATGGCTGATGGGTATGGCTTTGGTGCCGAGGGCGATTGGAAGACAGCGGCATTGGTTCGGGCCATGAAAGTGATGGGCAGTGGCTTAAATAGCGGTGCCACTTTTATGGAAGATTACACCTATCATCTCGCTCCCCCGGTGAGTCAGATGAAGGTGCTCGGAGCCCACATGCTCGAGGTGTGTTCCTCAGTCGCGGACGGAACACCCTCGCTGGAAGTCCACCCGCTTTCCATCGGGGGCAAATCCGATCCCGCACGGTTGGTGTTTAATGTGAAAGCTGGCCCGGCGGTCAACGCCACAATTATCGACCTCGGCCATCGTTTTCGGATGATCGTCAACGAAGTTGACGTCGTGCCCCCAGACGCTCCACTGCCCAATTTGCCCGTAGCACGAGCGGTTTGGATCCCGAAACCAAATCTAAAAGTCGCTGCGGCTGCATGGATTCTGGCCGGCGGCGCACATCACACCGGCTTTAGTCAGGCCATAACCGCCGAACATCTGAAAGATTTTGCCAGCATGGCTGGGATCGAATATCTGCTGATTGATGCTGAAACCAAGCTGTCGGAATTTGAGAAGGAGCTGAGGTGGAATGCCATGTATTATCGTGCAAAAAGCCTCATTTAGCTTGGGACTTCATTCCCGAACGAGAACTGGAACAGTCCCAGGCTGCATAGCGATTGGATTATCGCCATGTGATCGATCTCTCCCGATCTCTTCTGGCAGAAAAATGGCGTGACTTTGGAAGCCAGCCTATTCGCTGTCATGAAAATTTAAATGTGGTTGTTACTTTTGCCCAACACCGGGCTATTTCGTATCAGAGTACCAGAAAATTAGTGCTAAATTCGTTGGCAGATGAGCCAGTGAAAGTCTTCGGATTCCACAACCAGTGAAGGAGTATCTATGAGCCTAACATTTTTCGACGTCGCTCTGTTTCTTTTGTTCTTTATGATTGTCGTTGGGGTAGCCATGTACAAAAGCCGCAAAGAGGAGACCGGGGAAGACTTTTTTCTCGCCAGTCGCGGCTTGCTGTGGCCGTTTATTGGGCTGTCGCTCATAGCCGCCAATATTTCCACCGAGCATTTTGTTGGCATGGCTGGTCAGGGAGCTGGTATTGCGGGCATGGCTATCGCCAGCTATGAATGGATGGCCGCGATCTGTTTGGTTTTGGTCGGCATCTTTTTTCTGCCGAGGTTCCTCAGCGCTGGCATCTTCACCATGCCCGAGTATCTTGAATATCGATATAATGCCACCGCCCGAGGTTTGATGGCATTTTATACCATGTTGATCTATGTATTGGTCACCATTGCCGCAGTCATCTATTCTGGCGCACTGGCTCTCAATACGATATTCGATATGAAACTGATTCATGCGGTCTGGATGATCGGCGGCATTGCCGCCCTTTATACCACCTGGGGCGGACTAAAGGCCGTGGCCTGGGCAGATCTATTTCAAGGCTCGGCGCTGATCCTCGGCGGCGCCCTTACCATGATCATCGGCTTCTTTGCCGTCGGTGGCATAAATAGTTTCTTTCAGCACAATGCCGATAAACTCCACATGATCCTCCCCAAAGATCACCCAGTATTGCCATGGACTGCACTGGTGATCGGGCTGTGGATCCCAAATTTTTACTACTGGGGTTTAAATCAATACATTACCCAACGCACCCTGGCCGCCAAAACACTCCGGCAGGGACAGCTCGGCATTATCTTCGCCGCCTTCCTCAAACTATTGATCCCATTCATCATTATTTTCCCCGGCATCATGTCCTTACAATTATATGAGCGTGAACTCATGGCGCCTGGGGCCACCACGGACATGGCTTACCCGCTGCTTATTCGCAATCTGATCCCGTCGGGGATCAGGGGATTCATTTTTGCCGCCATTGCTGGCGCTGTGATCAGTTCTTTAGCCTCGATGTTGAATTCCGCCTCATCCATTTTCACCATGGATCTGTTCAAGCGACACTGGAAAAAGGACGCCTCTGGCAAAGATCTGGTCACCATGGGCCGAATCACCACGCTCATTTTCGTCGTGATCGGTTGTCTGATCGCTCCAAATTTGAATCACCCCAGCTTAAAGGGAATTTTTACCTACATCCAGGAGTTCCAGGGCTTCATATCGCCAGGGATCCTGGCTGCTTTCGCCTTTGGCTTTATTGTGAAGCGAGCACCATCATCAGCCGGCGTAGCAGCCCTTATCCTCAATCCGATCATTTATGGTCTGCTGCTGGTATTCTTTGGCAGTCTGCCCATTTTTAATAAGCTGGGTATCACCCTGGGCCAGATCGCTTTTCTCAACCGAATGGCGATTACCTTTGTGATCATTATTGTTGTTATGGCCGTGCTTACGATCCTACGGCCCCTCAATTCCCCTCGGGTGATGCCAATTCGTAAGGAGTTCGATATGAAACCCGCACCAGCCGTGATCTGGTTAGGAGCTGCCGTGATTGCCATTACCCTGATCCTTTATGGCATCTTCTGGTAGACAAGCAACTTCTGGCTGGACAATCTGTTCTAGTAAAATTATTGACTATGAATTGAAGCTTCCGTGAGGGAATAAGTGATCAAAGTACCGCCATTCATCCATTGAGTGGGATTCCTCATTCGCTGGATTGAAAGAGTTTAGGAGCGCACCATGGAGTTCGATTTCCAAAAACTGAAACCAATTTTTAAAGAGATCTACTGCACGCGCGATGACTTGATCATTCAGGGCAAGATCAAACGATTTGAGAATTTGATCGAAAAATTCCAACGAACCTTTAGTCAGACCGAACTGCATTTGTTCAGCACTCCCGGCCGCACCGAGATCGGCGGCAACCACACCGATCATAACCACGGCCGTGTGTTGGCTGGCAGCGTGAATCTCGATTCCATCGCAGTCGCGGCAATGAATCAGTCCAATATCGTCACCATTCACTCCGAAGGTTATCCTCAACCTTTCGTGGTGAACCTCGATCAGCTTGATAAATTGCCGAGCGAAGTTGGAACCACCTCGGCACTGATTCGCGGGATGGCCGCACGATTCAACCAAATGGGTTTTCACATTGGTGGCTTCAACGCTTCGGTGACCAGCGATGTATTGCCAGGCTCCGGGCTCAGTTCATCGGCCTCCATTGAGGTACTCATTGGAACAATTTTCAATCATCTATTCAATGGCGGCTCGATCCCCCCCCAAACCATCGCGCTCATCGGTCAATTTGCCGAAAACGAATATTTCGGCAAGCCGTGTGGCTTGATGGACCAGACAACCTGCGCAGTGGGTGGGATCATTACGATCGATTTTTTGAACCCCAAAGAGCCAGCGGTCCGCAAGGTTCATTTCGATTTTACTTCTCAGAACTATAGCCTGCTGGTGGTGGATACTGGAGGAAATCATGCGGATCTAACCGATGACTACGCCGCAGTGACCAAAGAAATGAAGGCCGTGGCCCAGGAATTGGGCGCCGAGGTCTGTCGTCACATCCGCTATCACGATTTGATCGCCAAGATCAAACAGCTTCGGCCTCGTGTCGGCGATCGCGCGATTTTAAGGGCAATTCATTTTCTGGGCGATAATGCCCGGGTGCTCGAGCAGATCGCTGCCTTAGAAAAGGGGGATTTTAAGCGATTCCTTTCTTTGGTCAACGAATCGGGAAATTCATCGTTCAAATGGTTACAAAATATTTTCACTCCCAAAAATATCCGAGAGCAGGGCGTGGCATTGGCGCTGGCCGTGACCGAAAAATTTATCTCCGATCTCGGCGAAGGCGCCTGTCGCGTTCATGGCGGCGGCTTTGCTGGGACAATCCAAGTATTTCTGCCCAATGCCGCAGTCACGGATTACATTCAGTTGATCGAATCAATTTATGGATCGGGCAAAGCCCTGGTGCTCAGCATTCGTCCGCACGGATCCCTGTATCTCAATCAATTTCTTGAGTAGTAGAGCGAAGCATCCCGGTTCGGATTTCCCGGCTGAGCCTAACCAACGTGCAGGTTAAAATTAGCTCTTGGGATATTCAGCGTACTTGCCAGTGTGAATGGATTGCTAATGATGAATAAATGACGGGCCAGTGGCACTGCGGAATGAATGTCACCAGGTAAATCGAATCATAAAAAAAGCCGTTACACCTTTGATGTAACGGCTTTTTCTGTGGCGCCTCGCAGAATCGAACTGCGGACACACGGATTTTCAGTCCGTTGCTCTACCGACTGAGCTAAAGCGCCAGCATTATTTTTCGGTGCTAAAGATAATACATTTTAGCATAAAAGTCAATATTTTTTTTCATGAATGTTTAGGTTTTAGATCGCTGTTCTAACGCAGCGATCGCCTGGATGATATTGATGCTTTTGCTGCCAGGCACATCTCGACCTTCCAGTTCGATTTTCATAGCGCTAATGGCTTTGAAGCAGGCAATATCGTCATCATCGACAAAGATGTACGGGGCAAGCCGACGTTTGCCCGGCTTGAAGTGCATGCCGCCGACATTGATTTTTTCCAGTGACAATCCCGCTCGAGCCAATTGCAGCACATCTTGTGGCGTTTCGACCAACAGAATAATGCGTTCGCGCGCGCCTTCTGCATTTTGAATCAATTGCAGCGTCTCCTTCATGGTGAGCACCGAAACCTTCAGGGGATAGGGGGCACTTGCCTCGGCGCCCAAATAGATTTCCCGCTCCCATGGGGATTCGGCAATGGCATCATTGCAGAGCACGATGCGGTCGGGTTTGAGCTGCAATCCCCATCCAACGACCACCTGACCATGAATGAGGCGATCGTCTATTCGAACCAATACCAAAGGCATATCACTTCCACCCATCAATGTGACTCAACAGCAAATTTGGCGATGCCACGAATGCCATCTTCCCGGATAATTTCCGCCAATTCCAATAGCGAGTAGCGATCTCGTTTGGTAAAGAAAGATAGCAGCATCGATAAATTGACACCAGAGACGACTGCCACATGGGGATATTGCCGAGCGACGGCGACGGCAGAATTCCAACAGCTTCCTCCCATCAAGCTCACCATGATGATCGCTCCATCTGACCAGTTCCGTTCAGTAAGAATCTGATTCAAGCGCGAGTTCAGTCGCTGCATCGATAGCTTTGCCGTGGAGAAGGCATAAGCATTATCAATCTCGCCCAGAATTGAAGATGCCGCATCCAGCAGCGCTTCGCCGATAGTGCCGTGCGTTAATATGATTCCACCTATCATAATTGTCTCAATAGAACTTCAGATCGCTCAAGCTATTCCGTATCGTAAAAAAGATAGTCTTTCAATGTCGTACTGGCCTTGATGCGCTCTTTTAATTTCTCATTAAATTCCCTCGCAGTGTGCTGGCCATAAATTTTCAGCAGATGATTTTGCGCGATTACCTCCGCCAATACTGTGATGTTTTTGCCCGGGAAAATTGGCAAATTCACCACCGGAATTTGGACATCCAAATAGGTCGAATAATACTCCTCCAGGCCAGTCCGATCGTAATCTCGACCCTCCTCCCAATCCTCGAGATGGATCTCCACTTCGACACGCTTCTGAAAACGAACGGCATGAACCCCAAAGATGCTGCACACATCAATGATACCGATGCCGCGAATCTCCATGTGATGCAACAACGCTTCGCTGCAATAGCCGATCAAAATACCCTCGGGATGCCGCTTCAAATACACGACATCATCCGCCACCAGACGATGTCCCCGCTCCACCAGATCCAATGCCACCTCGCTTTTGCCGATGCCGCTTCTGCCAGTAATAAGCACCCCTACGCCATAAACATCAACCAACGATCCATGAATCGTCTTTGTCGGAGCAAATTCTTTCTCCAGGTAATTGCTCAGCATCTGGATCACATGGGTGGTGGAAAAGCTGCTCCGAAGAATGGTGATCTTCTTCTCATTGGCAATCGCAATGAAATCTTCCGGAGGCTGGTTGTTCTCTGTGATAATGATGCAGGGAATATCAAACTCAAATACTTTCCTGAGACTGGCCTCGCGCTTGGTCTGGGTCAGAGTCTCTAAAAACGCCAGTTCCGTGTTGCCAATGATCTGAACCCGTCGAAAGGTAAAAACATCCACAAATCCACTGAGGGCCAAACCAGGACGATGAACCTCTTTTTCTTTGATCTTTTTATGAAAGCTAAAGCTATCGTTCAATATGGTCAGTTTGAGTCGATTGCGATTGTCCTCATAAAGTTTTTCAACGGTCAATTCATTCATAGCCATAATCACTGAACAGTTTTTGTTGCTGATTCAATGACCCATCCGATCGATCGCTGGACTGCGATGGCGACCTAACACAGCAATTCTTTGCCTCGCAGCTCAGCCAGCGATCGATCGTTCCGCTGGTGATCAAGCAAGCTTATAGCAACCGCGCCGAAATGCGGTTTCAGCTTGTTGCTACCGAGCCAGGATACCAGATCATTTAGACAACAGGTTTATTGTTCGCGTATTGCTGGAATTTCTTTTCTTTATAGCGTTTCAACTTTCGTTCCATCTTTTGCACCGCCATGTCGATCGATTTATAAATATCATCCGATTTCTCTATGACTGTTAACGTTTGCCCGTAAACGGTTAGATTCAGCTCTGCAATCTGAATATCCTTTTGATAATCCAATATGATGTCACAACTGATGATCCCATCATAAAACTTTTCCAACCGGGATACTTCATTTTGAGCATACTCTTTAAGCCTTGGGGAAGACTTATAATGACGGGCCGTGAAATTGATTCTCATAGGAAGCCTCCTTATGGATTTAGATTGAGTGAGACACGATTAGAAATGGATGATTTTTAATCTCGATCAGCACGTGGATGCGCTAACCGATAGACCTCTTTGAGCCGTTCCGTCGAAACATGGGTATAAATCTGAGTGGCTGCCAAGCTGGAATGACCTAACAGTTCCTTCACTGCCATCAGATCGGCGCCTCCATCCAAAAGATGCGTCGCAAAAGAATGTCGGAGTGCGTGCGGATAGCTGCCGGTGGCAACCACTTGTTCCAGGTACTTTTTCACCCGTCGCTCGATGCCGCGCCGCGACAATGGGCGCCCATGTTTATTGAGGAACAACGAGGTAACGGTGCTCGACATGTTCTTTTTCAGGAATTCTGCTCTCACCTCCAAATAATTTTTCAATGCAATTTTGGCCAACTCGCCGAGCGGGACCAATCGCTCCTTTTTACCTTTACCAGCGACTCTGATCAGCCCATTGACAAAATCCAGATCGTTCCACTTCAAATTTGCCAACTCCCGAAGCCGAATACCAGTTCCGTAAAACAGTTCAATAATGGCAGCATCGCGGCAGCCTATCGGTGTCTCTGTATCAGGCAAGGCCAGAGCCTGCTTAATTTGCTGGTAATTTAATGTGACTGGAATTTTCTTCGCGGTTTTCAGCGAAAAGATGCCACCGGCGGGATTTATGGAAACGATTTGATGCCGATATAGATAGCTAAAAAAGGATTTCAGACAGGCAATTTTTCGGTTAATGCTGCTGGCTTGATAGTTTTGTTCTTTCAAATGCGCTAAAAATTGACGCAATATTTGCTTAGTCACCTGGGATGGCGCAAGATTTAATCCGAACCGCTGCTCAATGAAATTGAGAAATTGTCGCAAATCGGTTCCGTAGCTGATCAGTGTGTCATCAGAATACGTGCGCTCAGCGCTTAAGGAATGGAGAAACTGATCAACTATGCTATCCCAATTCGAAACGATAGCGGAACTATTCATTGCTTGAATTTTGTTCATATTTGGTTTTGCATGTTGGACAATAAAGATATGTCCCCTCTTTTTGGCTGTTGCGCTGTTCCAGGAACGGCGATTTGCAGTTCTGGCATTCGACGGCGATTGGCAGATGCCAGGTGGCAAAATCACAATCGGGATAATTGCTACAGCCATAAAATACCTTGCCCTGTCGTGTCCTTCGTTCTACAATATGACCATTGCAATTTTCCTTGGGACAGCGAATCCCAATCGAAAATGGCTTAACATTTTTGCACTCAGGATAGCCAGAACAAGCTAAGAAGCGACCGAAGCGGCCTTGCTTCACCACCATCGGCTTGCCACATTTGTCGCAGTGCTGGTCGGTCTGATGTTGTTCCTGCTCAATTGGGCGGGTATACCGACATTCGGGATAGCCGCTACACCCAATAAATTTGCCATTTCGTCCCCAACGGATCACCAACGGCTTCCCGCACTCCGGGCATTGTTCGGATGTATCCTGCATGAGCGCGTCTCGAATGTCTTCCTTTTTGGAATTGACCTGTTCCAGCGCTCGGCTGAACGGATGATAAAAATCGTTCATCACCGTTCGAAAATCCTTCTCCGCGGATTCAATTTTATCCAATTCCGCCTCCATCTGAGCGGTGAATTGCACATTGAAAATTGAGGGGAAATGCTGGATCAAAATATCGTTCACGGTAAAACCCAACTCGGTGGGAACCAGTTGCCGACCGTTCTTTTCAACGTATTTGCGCGCCAGTAGGGTGCTGATGATCAGCGCATAGGTACTGGGACGCCCAATATCGAGCTGATCCAATTCCTTGACGAGACTGCTTTCCGTATAGCGAGCAGGCGGCTTCGTGAAATGTTGCTTTGGAAAAAGATCGAGCAAAGTCAAAATCTCCCCAACGCGCAATTGTTTGGGAACGAGTTGATGATTCTCCTCGTTGTCAGCCGCTTCAGACTCGTTGCCGTTCTCGAAATAATCTTCGTACGCTTGCAGAAAACCTCGGAATTTGACCACAGAGCCGGTGGTTCTAAACCCATATTCTGGCGTTAGCTCATTCTGAACCATGACGCCAGCTGCGATATCAATAGTAGTCTGATCCAGCCGGGCGTCACTCATCTGGCAGGCGACGAAGCGGTTCCAGATTAGCTCATAAAGCTTATATTGCTCGGCAGTGAGGAACTTTTTGATCTTGCGGGGTTCTCGTTTCATGGAAGTTGGACGAATGGCCTCATGGGCATCTTGAGCCCCTTTTTTGGTCTTATAGATTCGGGGTTGTGCCGGCAGATATTCCAGGCCATAGGACGTGACGATGTAGTCACGGGCAGCAGCAATGGCCTCATCGGCGATCCGGGTCGAGTCGGTTCGCATATAGGTAATCAACCCTATGCTGCCCTCTTCGCCCAGCTCTATCCCCTCATAGAGTTGCTGGGCGATCAGCATGATCCGCTTGGACGTATAGCCCAATCGTTTGGCAGCTTCCTGCTGGAGCGTGCTGGTGGTGAATGGAGGATCTGGCTTACGACTCACCTCTTTTTTGGTAATGGCTTTGACAACGAAGACTTTGTTACGAAGGTCCTCAACAATTTTTTGGGCGGACGCTTGGTCCTTAATGTCCGCCTTCTTGTTTTTGATGGTGATGAGATTCGAAAGAAATGGTTCGGATTGTTCGCCTTGCAGCTTGGCCGTGATCGTCCAGTATTCTTGGGGCACAAAGGCAAGGATTTCGCGCTCCCGCTCAACGATCAATCTCAAGGCAACCGACTGCACTCTTCCAGCGCTCAGGCCGCGATAAATGGTCTGCCAGAGAATCGGACTCACCTGATACCCCACCAACCGGTCCATCACACGGCGCGCTTTTTGTGCCTCGACCTTGTTAATATCGATCGCTTGGGAATTCTGGATCGCCTCCAACACCGCACGCTCTGTAATCTCATTAAAAAGAATCCGCTTGATCCGATCGTTTTTCCGCTTGATCTCCTCATAGATATGCCATGCAATGGCTTCCCCCTCGCGATCCGGATCGGTGGCAATATATACCTGGTCCGCGTTCTCGGCTGCCTTCTTCAACTCATCCAAGATCTTGCCCTTGCCGCGAATGGTAATATATTTCGGCTCAAAACCATCCTCAATATTCACCCCAAGTTGGTGCTTCGGCAGATCTTTGATATGACCGACCGACGGGATAACCTCGTAGTCTTCCCCTAAAAACTTTTTGATGGTTTTGGTCTTGGCAACGGATTCAACAATAACGACAGATTGCGCCATATAAAAAAATTACGCGTTATCAATTAATGAATTTGATTAGGTTTATTGTAGACAAAAAATGAGCCATCAATCAGCGGATCCGTGGTGAAAATCAAGCTGGACACCAACGCTTTGATCTCCGCAATCGAGATCCCGTGCCGGCCATTTTTCAATGATTGGGCCAGGATCTGTTCGATTTCATCTTCTCCGATAATATCCAATTCGCGCAACTGGATCGGGGTTTGATTGCTCGCCGGGGACAGGTTGGATTTGTCGAAACTATGCCAGGTACGATCAGCAAATTCAGGAAGAGTTGACTCAGTGGACAAATTCGCCTCAGCTTCTGAAGGCATTTTCTCGATGAGCCACGAAAAAGCAGAATTAATCTCATTCTCCGTGTATCCCTGTTCAATCAAAACCTGAGACAAATTTTCGATATGGCCAAACAGGGCATCATCCAGGCTTGATTGCATGGCATTGACAATATAGGCCACAATTTCCAATACACGCTCATTCATTTCCTCTCTCCTTCTGCTTCTTCAGGCTAATTCTCATCTTTGATTAGGGCTTGATCTAATATAACACTATTTCAGTGAAATGCAAGTGTTATTACAAACATTTAATGAACTATATCTTCATTGTTACTCACCTCAGCCCCAATCGGAAAGACCATTCCGCTCCCTGAAGTCCACTGATTTCCACTCCCAGCATTTCCCCTCTTTCAATTTGCATTTTTTCCCAGATTCTATGCGCTGTCAATCTATTTGCTTCCAGCAAATTAACCGGATGACCCCTGGCGAATTTCCCGCCTGAATTTACCGTTGAAAAGAATATAGACAACAAACCAGCTCAAAGCAAGTTATTTTTTCGATTTTTTTGATCCAGAAGCAAATTGTTCGAACCCATCGAGCGATTCAAGCGCCAGGCAATCCTTTTGACATGCCACCAAATAGCTCTGCTGAACTGAGATCTTCGCATGCTGAAGATTTTTCTCCGCAGCGATTCAAACCGATTCTCTGCGTCCTACAATGCCAAGCACGATGGTTCACCGGATGAATGCCAATGGCACTTACCGACCATGGCATTTTTTATATTTTTTGCCGCTCCCACATGGACAGGGATCGTTCCGTCCCACTTTTGGGCCCACAACGACCGGCATTTTCTTTCCCTGGCCGGGCGGTTGTGGGATTCCTGGTTGCTGGCCGGAAGGTCCAGCAGCCGCCGCAGCTCGAAAGGCCATCCCTTGGCTGGAATCATGGACTTCGCTCACAACCCGTGGCCGACGGCGCTGGATAAATTGCGATTCATCCCGAATCTGTGCCTTAAAAATCAATTCCACCACACCTTCATTGATGCGCGCCAGCATATCGGTAAAAGCACGAAAGCCTTCGCTTTTGTATTCGATCAGCGGATCTTTCTGACCATAAGCCCGTAACCCAATGCCTTCTTTGAGTTGATCCATTTCATAAAGATGATCGCGCCATTCGATATCGATCTGCTGCAACATCACCAGCCGTTCCAGCTTCCGCATGTTGGCTTTGCCGATACTTCGCTCGCGCAGGGCGTAATTCTCATGGGCTTTCTTGATGATCTGCTCAATCAGCGCCTCCTTGGTCAGCCCAGCCGGCACTTCGCTTGCATCTTTATAAATGGGGCTCATTAAAAAGAACCGCTGCAGGTCATTGTTAAGCCCCGCCCAATTCCAATCTTCAACATATTTTTGATCGCCAATGTGCAATTCGACCCGATCCTCTACGATTTGATCGATCATGTCGAGGATCACATCTCGGAGATTCTCGCCTTTCAAGGCGTTGGAGCGCATTTTGTAAATCACTTCCCGCTGCTGATTCATGACGTCATCGTATTCCAGCAGATGCTTCCGAATATCGAAATTGTGCATTTCTACGCGTTTTTGCGCCCGCTCGATCGATTTGTTAATCATGGGATGCTGGATCACCTCGCCCTCCTGAACGCCCAGCCGATCCATCACACTGGCAATTCGCTCGGAGCCAAAGAGCCGCATCAGGTCATCCTCCAATGAGAGGTAGAAGCGAGATGACCCGGGGTCGCCCTGTCGGCCGCTCCTACCTCGGAGTTGCCGATCGATGCGCCGGGACTCGTGCCGCTCTGTGCCAATGATGTGAAGACCGCATGGCACATCCGCTTCGCATTGCTTGATATCCAGGCCTTCTGGAATGGGACGACCGCTATCATCAACCAAATAGCAGCCACCATCACATAGCACGACGCCTTTGCCCAGCTTAATATCCGTGCCACGTCCCGCCATATTGGTGGCAATCGTCACCATCCCTGGCTGCCCTGCTTTAGCGACGATCTGAGCCTCTTCCTTGTGATATTTCGCATTCAACACCGAATGCCTGATCCCCTTCCGCTTCAGCATGCGGCTCAGCGTCTCCGACACCTCCACAGAAATGGTACCCACCAACACTGGCCGGTTCTTGCGATGCATCTCTTCTATTTCAGCGATCACCGCATTGTATTTTTCGCGCTTGGTCCGATAGATCATATCGTTATAGTCAATTCGTCGGACCGGTTCATTGGTCGGAATGACCACCACATCCAGTTTATAGATCTCCCAGAACTCATGCGCCTCGGTCTCGGCGGTGCCGGTCATTCCTGCCAGCTTCTGATAGAGCCGGAAAAAATTCTGCAGCGTGATAGTGGCCAGCGTCTGGGACTCGCGTTCGATCTTGACCCCCTCTTTGGCTTCAATGGCCTGATGCAACCCATCGCTGTATCGTCGCCCCGGCATCAATCGCCCAGTAAATTCATCTACGATCATCACCTTGCCGTCATCGGTAACCACATACTCCACATCGCGCTCGTACAGCGAGTAGGCGCGGAGCAACTGAGAGATATTATGGATCCGCTCGCTCTTTTCGGCATATTCGGCTTGGACTCGCGATTTGGCGGCTTGTTTGGCCGCTTCATCGAGGTTGGGGTCATTTTCGATCTGTTCGAATTCTACCGCCAGGTCTGGCAATACGAACATGGATGGATCATTCGGCGATAAGGCCTCACGGCCCTTCTCCGTCAGGTCAATCACATGCGTCTTTTCATCGATCGAATAGTAAAGCTCTTCGTCCAACTCGTGCAGTCGTTTGTCCCGGAGATAATCCATTTCCACCCGATGAATGAGCTTTTTAGTGCCTGGCTCATGCAGCACTTTCAGCAACCGTTTATTCTTGGGGGCGCCCCGATTGGCTTGGAGCAACTTCTTCCCAGCTTCGTACTCCTCGCCGCGTTCTAACAGCTCTTCTGCTTCAGCAATGATCTTATTGACCAAGTTGGTTTGACTGCGAACCAATTGGGCCACCCGCGGTTTCACCTCTTCGAATCGCTGCGTCGAATGCTCCACCGGGCCAGAAATGATCAATGGCGTCCTGGCTTCATCAATCAGCACCGAATCTACTTCATCGATAATGGCATAGTGATGACTTCGTTGCACCACATCCTCGACTCGAATCGCCATGTTGTCGCGCAGATAATCGAAGCCGAATTCATTATTTGTGCCATAAGTGATATCAGCATAATAGGCCTTTTGGCGCTGCACCGAATTCATCTCGTTAGTGATGAAAGCGGGCGCCAAACCCAACATCTCATAAATCTTCCCCATCCATTCACAGTCGCGCCGGGCCAGATAATCATTCACCGTCACCAGATGCGCCCCTTTTCCTGCCAGGGCATTGAGATACAGCGGCATAGTCGCCACCAAGGTCTTGCCCTCGCCCGTCGCCATCTCGGCAATTTTTCCCTCATGCAACACCACCGCACCAATCAATTGAACATCAAACGGCACCATATCCCACGTAATTGGGATATCACTCACCGACCATGATTGCCCCACCAAGCGGCGACAAGCCTCCTTCACAACCGCAAACGCCTCGGGCAACAATTCCAAAAGCACCTGCTCGGTGGCTTCCTTCTCTTTTTTCTCCAAAGCTTTGATCTCTCCCCGGATCCGATCGGTATCCGCGGATTCACTGGTATCGATATCTTCTCGCAATTGTTGTTGGAGATCATAGATCTGTGCTTGAATTTCGCCCACGCGCTCCTGAATTCGGCGCTTAAATTCGATGGTTTTGTAGCGAAGCGCATCATCCGATAATTCGTGGAACTGCTGATAATAATCATTGATCTTTTCAACAATCGGCCTGATCCGCTTGATGTCCCGTTCATGTTTGCTGCCAAATATGAGGGTCAAAATCTTTTCCAGCATTGCTTCTCCCTAAGAAAAATCTCGAGACAATTCGCTCTCAAAGTATAGCTTTTATACTTAGCATCGTGGATAAAGTTCAGCTATTGGCTGGTGGTCTCAATCAATCCGCGGCCGCTCTTGCGCAAGCGATTGGAGTTCCGCAATTCTAACAGCACCGCGTCCAGAATGCCATTGATGAATTGGCCGCTCTTGACCGTGCTGTATTTTTTGGCGATTTCAATCGCCTCATCGATGCTGACTTTCGGCGGGATATCCTCAAAATAGAGAAACTCGCATATCGCCAGCCGAAGGATCAATTTATCCAGAATTGCAATTCGGGCAAAATCCCAGTTGATGGCCTTTTGTTTGATCATCTCATCCAGTTCACTGCAATGAGCCACCGTGGTTGTAAAGAGTTGCTCAGCAAAAGCTTTAACCGCTGGAGCGTCACTGTGTTGCTCAATCACATCCTGTTTGACCAGGTCAACCGGATTTTGTGACAATTCAAGCGCATACAGCGCTTGAATCGCCAATTCTCGTGCGCGCCTTCTCGAACTCATGGTAGCCGTTGAAGGTAATGGTTTCAATCGATGAAGGTCAGCCATTTGTAATTGCCATCATCGCCCGTCGTCACAATCTCAAAAAAGCGACTTTGAATTCGCTTGGTCACCGGACCAATCGTGCCCGTGCCGATCGGAATCTTGTCGACCGATCGGATCGGAGATACCTCGGCGGCTGTCCCGGTAAAAAACAACTCATCCGCAATATAGAGCATCTCGCGCGGGATCATCGTCTCCTTCACTTCATAGCCAAATTCTCGGGCAATCTTGAAAACCGAGTCCCGAGTAATACCTGGCAAAATTGATGAGCTCACCGTTGGGGTAAAAATTTCGTTATTTCGAACTAAAAAAATATTTTCCCCACTGCCCTCACTCACGAACCCTTGACTGGATAATGCGATCCCCTCGGCATAATTGTCGATCTTCGCCTCCCATTTGATGAGCTGCGAGTTCATATAATTCGCCCCGGTTTTCGCCAGCGCTGGGTGAGTGTTGGGATGCATCCGCTGCCAAGATGAAACCCGGACATCGACGCCTTTGGTCAATGCCTCTTCTCCAAGATAAGCCCCCCAGTTCAACACCGCAATGACCACTTCTACTGGACAAGCCGATGGGTCCACGCCCAGCGTATTGTAACCCCGAAAAACCAGCGGCCGAATGTACGCAGATTTCAATTGATTGACCTTAATAATGTCTATGCATGCCTGTTCAATTTCCGCCATCGAAAATGGTATGTCCATACGATAGATCTTGGCCGAATCAAAAAACCGTTTGATATGATCATGCAGCCGAAAAATCGCAGACCCCTTTTGCGTCTGATAACACCTCATGCCCTCAAATATTGATGTCCCATAATGAACACAATGCGACATCACATGAATTTTTGCATCCCACCAATCGACATACTTCCCATTAAACCATATCTTCCCTCGTTCATCTTCTGGCTTCATAACCTGCTCCTTTGATTGGGTCCATTACTTGGGTTAGCTGGTATATAAATTCACGCCTACGGAATAACCATGGGACAGCTTTGTGGGGAACATGGGTTAACCGCTTGATGTTGTTGTGACGGAAATGATTTGCCAAGGGGACAATCTGGGAATCAGGGGGAGAAAAATTTAAACGAAATGATAGACGGCCTCTGGTGAGGCAGAATTTTTTTTCAAAATAACGGAAATAAGACATAATGATTGTCTTTGACAAAATGAGCACTATGATCGTGTCTCGACGGACGAACGACCCAGCGAATCACCGCCTCTCTGGATCGCTCGCTCCTTATCCTTTGTTATGCTTTGCCTCGAAATTTGATCTCTGCTTTCGATTTGAGCTTCTCGACATACTGCTTCAGCAAGGCGTCGGACTTCTCTTGCTGCAAACGAGCTTTGATCGATAGTTTTACTTCTTCAAAGGGCAATTTCTGGCTGGTCTTGCGCTCATCTAATCGGATGATGTGGAATCCCAATTGGGTCCGAACCAAATCGCTCACCTGCCCGACCTTTAGAGCAAAGGCGGCGTCTTCAAAATTCTTGATCATATCCCCCCGTGAAAAGAAACCAATATTGCCACCCCGCAGCGCCGAAGCAGGATCCTCAGAATATTGTCTGGCCAGCGCCTCGAAGTCCTCTCCTTTTTTGATGCGCTCCAGAACTCGTAACGCTTTGGCCTCCACGGCCTTCACTTTGTCGGGGTCGGCCGTCTCAGATACTTTGAATAAGATATGATGCACCCGGATCTGTTCCGGGCGCATCAGCTCTTCGCCATGCTCCTGGTAATATTTCAGCGCCTCATCATCGGTGACATCTTTCAACTGGGAACCGATTTGCTGCTCTAATAGCTTCTGCACCGTCAGTTCCAAAGCTAAATTTGTTTGAAATTGATCAATTGTGAGCTTCGATTTCTGTAATGCATCGAAAAATTGCTGCTCGGTTGGAAATCTTCGCTTGATGCTGGACAAGGCCAGCCGAACCTCATTGCTATCGGCTTGAATATTGAGCCGTCTCGCTTCTTGCGTCAATAATCGGAACGAAACCATCCAATCGAGCGCATCGTTCCACAGCATGGTATCGGATTGGAGATGCTGAAACTGATTCACATCCTTTCCCAATTGATTCAAAAACTGGCTGATCACGCGATTGACATCGTCGTAATGAATCGCCTCGCCATTCACCAATGCCACTACCGTTGAATCGGCAAAACTGGCTTTGCCCTGCGTTGAGGCATCTTTTTCCTTTTTCGAACAACTGAACAGAATCAAAATTAAACCAAAAATGGCAAGCGTCCTGACTCGATCCATGTATCCCTCTTATCAATATTTCTGTGTCCAAAGAATCTTTGATTGGCAACAATCGAACGTTTTAGCAGCCCGAAATCGATGGGACCTCACCGTAAGTCCTTCACCCTCAATTGCAATGTGGTGCGGCCCAGATGCACATTTTCCTCAATCACATACGCCATGTCTAAATTATTCGCCCCAGGCTCGATGCGATAGAGCAGATTTCCTAGGTTGAATCCGATGGCGTCCATTACAATGCCATCCTGTCTTACTTTGAACTTTAAGTGATTGTTCCCAACGATACTCGGCGTGCCAACGACTTGCAGCTTTTTTGACAAAAACACTGGACGCATATTTTGCGGACCGAACGGAGCCAGCAATTTGAGAAATTTATAGAAAGTGGCATTGATCTCGCTCAATCGGATTTCCCCATCGATTCTGAGCTTGGGACAGAGTAAATCCTCATTGAGCTGCTGGGACGATATTTCGTTGAGCCGCTGACGGAACTGTTCGATTTTATCCCGAGCAATGGTTAAACCCGCCGCATATTTATGGCCCCCGAAACCGATCAGGAGATCTTCGCATTGTTTCAATGCCATGTAAATATCAAAACCAGAGATGCTTCGCGCCGAACCTTTGCCAATGTTGTCCTCCACAGAAATCATCACTGTAGGGCGATAGTATTTCTCCACCAATCGGGACGCCACAATCCCGATAACCCCAGGATGCCATCCGACCTGATCAACAACCAAGCTATAATAAGATGATAGATCATAATTATCCTCGATGATTTGCTGGGCAACTTTGAAAGTCTCTTCGTCGATATTCTTTCGCTGTCGATTTTCTATTTCAAACAGGTTGGCGATCTCCAGGGCCCGATCATAATTTTGCGTGGTAAACAGCTCGATGGCTCGCTCGGCATTGCCCATGCGGCCCACGGCATTGATCCGCGGGGCAATAATAAACACGATCTGACCAGTCCCAATCGGTTTGTTCATCAAGCCCGCCACCTGCAATAGCGCCTTTAGCCCGGGCCGACTGGTTTGGTTGAGTCGCTTCAGTCCTTCCTTCACAAAGATGCGATTTTCATCGATCAAAGGCACAATATCCGCGGCACTACCGATGGCAACCAAATCGACAAAATCTTCGATGATCGCTGGGTCTAAATTCAAGGTAAGAACCAGCGCATGCGCCAACTTATAAGCGACGCCAACACCGGCCAGTTCGTTGAAGGGATAGTTGGATTCGGGGCATTTCGGATTCAGCATGGCATAGGCTGGGGGGAGATTCACCCCTGGCTCATGATGATCACTCACAATCACATCCATCCCCAATTTTTGAGCATATTCAATCTCACGGACAGCGGTGACACCACAGTCCACTGAAATGATGAGGCGCGTGCCCAGCCGTGCCGCCTCCTCAACGCCTGCCATTGAAATGCCGTACCCCTCCTGAACCCGATGCGGGATAAAGAAATGGACATCCGCTTTCAATTGCTTCAATAGCAAATAGAGCATCGAGACGGCGGTGATGCCGTCCACGTCATAATCACCATAGATCAAAATTCGTTCCCGTTGCCGGATCGCAGCGATGAGTCGATCCACTGCTTTGCTCATATCTTTCAGCAGAAATGGATCGTGCAAATTGGACAAATTCCCTCGAAAAAACAATCGGGCTTTTTCGTAGCTGTCGATCCCACGGCTTAACAGGATTTTTGAAAAGATAGGGGGGATATGAAGGAGCTGGGCAAAGCGATCGATGGTCTCTTTATCAAATTCGTTCAGCAGCACCCATTTTAAATTCATTCAATCACCCTCTTATTAGACACTAAAAAATAGGGCTTCATCAAACCAAAGCAAGTCATAAGCCGAATTCTGTCGAGGACGATCATTCATCTGGGATCCACCTCGCGATGGACCTCAAGCGACCTACCCGAGAGTCAAACGAAGCGGGCCACTTCTCCTCTCCTATTTGGTCTTGCTCCGGACGGGGTTTACCATGCGTCCCCTGTTACCAGAGGACCGGTGGGCTCTTACCCCACCTTTTCACCCTTATCCGCCAGCGGGCGGACGGTATCTTTTCTGTGGCACTTTCCGTAGGATCACTCCTCCCTCATGTTATGAGGCGTCCTGCCCTGTGGAGTTCGGACTTTCCTCATCCGTCATTCGACGGACGCGATCGTCTGCCTTACTTCGGAATGATGAAGCCAACTCTTCAGCGATTCTCGAATTTCCGCTCGTATCACGCAGCATTCCGTGCTGTCACGGTCACCGGTTTCTCCGAGCGATCATTGGTCACCACTAAAATTCGGCCGCATACCTCGCAATTAATGATTCGATCCATCCTGCGTACCTCCAGCACTGTCTGGGCAGGGATGGTCGCATAACAAGCATTGCAAGTGTAATTGACAACCTCTGCCACGGCAGTGCCATTCCGACCCTTTCGAATCCGTTCATAGCTGGCAAATATCCTTCGATCCAGATCCGCCACCAATGCATCTCGCCTGGCTAATAATTCCATCTGCTCGGCATTGGTCTCGGCGAGCTTCTGCTGAAGTTCCAGTTCCCGCTCGCTCAATACCTTGCTCACCTCGGCAACTTGTTGCTCTAAATTTCTGGTATCCCCAGCCAAGCGATCTAACTTCTCCAATAACTCAACCCCTTTAAGCTCAGTTGCCTCGATTTGCTTTTCAAAATTTTCAATCTCAGATGTGATCGCGTCGTATTCCTTATTGGTCTTCACTTGATAGAGTTGCTCTTGATGTTTCTTTAGCTTATCAGTCAACGTCCGAAGTTCAAGATCCGCGCTCCGACTTTGTTTCTTGGTTTCCTCCAGCTCGCTTTGTGCGCGGGCTAAATCCGTTTGCAATTTTATGAGTCTCGCTCTTAATTCATCAACTTGCTCAGGAAGATTCCCCTTCATCGCGTCCAATTCCATCAACCGCGTGTCTATCTCTTGTAGCTTCACCAGCTTGTAAAGTTCCATTTTGTTTTTGCCTCCGTTAGCAATTGATATATGCCAATAGATAATCCCTTCCTCAGATCGATTTTCGATCTTCCTTACCATCCCGCCTCAAATGGATGGCTGCCATTATACACCCCGTGATGTCAGAACCGCACCATCTTGTCGATTTAGGAGAATGATGGGCCGGCAGACAATTTTCACCTCGCTTTTTAGTTCATCCGACGATGTCATGATATTGGCACGCCAAAGCTCAACGCTTTTCTTGGTTCATTCCATCGCGCCGACGCACTCCTCACTCCCACAAAATCATTCTACCATGATGACCTTTGTGCCTACAAATATTGAATCCCATTTGATCGCATGCACCGTTCATCACAGGAGACTCAGATCGATCATTGCAAGGACCAAGTTTCATCCTCGCCACCACAAATTGAATGGGCAAAAAAAAGTGTACCAAGTAATCACTCCGGTACACTCTTCAACGTTCATCAATCTCGCAAACCCCAACAATCCGACTGGCATAAAAAAGTCATCAACAGATCAACAGATCGAATTGTCCAAACCAATTTTTGCTCTCTATGGCCCTGGGCTATCATCATGGTCGCGTTAATTCAATTGATATTCAAATTTTGTTGAACAAATATACAAAACTCGCTGCTAAGATGCAAGATAAAATTTCAATTTGATTATCCCTGACCGATTTCAGTTTTGCATCAAGCTATTTCAATCTGAGAATGCCGTTTCCACGGAGATGGATTTTGTTTTGAAAAATTTCTTGCTTTTTTCAATATTTATTGCTATTGTTACCAGGTTGCATTTCCATTTTAATGACAATCTGATTGGCGATTAGCGAACCAGATCACATCAAGCAATTCGTGATCTTCTCTGAAATTTTGACTGAAGCGCTATCGTGTGACTTGCCTGGTTTGAAATTTGGATTGAGTGGCGGATATGAGCGAATTACCGAACATGGAGCCAATCCCATTTCACAATAAGATATTTTTTTGTGACATCATCGGATACTCAAAGTTAGAACCAATCAATCAATATGAATGCCATGCACAATTGACCCGGATCATCCGTAGCTGCCTGGACAAGCTGAATGTTCGATTGATCGATGATGTCATTGCGCTGCCTACCGGGGATGGGCTGATCCTGAATTATATTAAGCCAGAACCAGATATTCATCTTAAAACCGCGCTGGCGGTGTTAGAAATTCTGGCCAAATACAATCAATCTACCTATTGGCCGATTAAGCTTCGTATTGGATTGAACACCAATGTCGATTCCATTGTACTGGATGTGAATAATAAGAAAAATATCGTTGGTAGAGGGATCAATTTGGCCGAGCGGATTACCAGCTTGGGCGCCCATGGCAAAATTCTGATGCATCAGCGCGTTTTTGAAGATCTCAATAACTACAAAAAATATGATGGCAAAATGATATATCTGGGGGAATTCACTGTCAAACATAACGTGGTGATCCCCATCTATCAGTACATCGATCCAGAATGTGATTTTTTGGACAATACGCCGTTGCAGAGAATCGAAGCTACCCCGTCGACACTCACGTTGAGTGATATCCGAAAAAGCCGCGTCAAAGAGAATATTCTCAGCATCAAGCTGAACGCCTATGATCACGACTATTTTGACGACCTCCACGACTATCTTGAAGATTTTCTCGATAATCAACAACTGTTTCAAAACACCAAAATCGCGGTGAACTGGATTGCGAACGAAATGCTGGACAATGTTTTTAAGCACGGGAATCTCAGACCGGAAGATAGCGTATTGCTCAAATTGGATCGTGTCAAAAATGGCATTTTGATCTCCACGGAGCAACCAGACCGACCAGAGTTTCGGACTAAAAACATCACCCGATATTCCGAAGACCATTTTCTCACCATGTTGACCAAAAAGGGCATCAGCGTCAATGTGCTTCACGCCAATGATCGCATGACGATTTCATGCATGTTGCCCACTGAGTTCAAGCTCAAAGATCTTCACATGCTGGATGTGGATCAATCACCAGACGTCCAGAAAAAATTGGACGCGCTTCTTGATGCCGCAGCCCAACAAACCAAGGAGCATAGTCTCACCATTAGCTACACCATGCTCGAAAACAAGATTTGTCTCATTAAATTGAGGGATAAAATTTATCAAAACGAAGTGACGCAATTTAAAGAGCTGATCGATAAATTTCTCGCCGCGAATACAATTGATTTCATCGTTGATCTATCTGAACTCGTTTATATTTGCTCTGCTGGGATCGCCAATTTCATCAATTGCTACCGTGCCGTGCGCCGCGAAGGGGGAACAATCATCTACGTGAATCCCAATGAAAAAATCCAGGAGGTCTTCAGCATCTGTCGCCTGGACCAGATCCTTCAAATTACCAGGACCATGGCTGATGCGCTGGCTTATTTTCGGATATTTTATCGCTAAACCAGCTGTGGCGGATGCCCTTGAGCTTAATCGAAACAACCATCAGCACAGCCATTGAACACAATAAAATGAATTCGCTTTTTAGCAGAGCTCGTGATAGATTATCCATAGAAAATCATTTGATTCTCTAATCGGATTGTGTCGCAAAATCCAAAATTCAATTCAGCCCTATTCAAATAGTCTTATCAGCCGGAAATTAATTTGAATTTGAATAGAGCAAATATGCACTATTGGTTCACCTATATCTGCCTTGCAATAAATAGATCTGTGAGCCTCCGCCGGTCGCTGAGCAATTGAGAAAATTTTTTGATTTTTAAGATTGGGGTGGAAGCTCAATCGCTGAGAAATTTTTTGCCGCCTACGCAGTTCATTTGAGAATTTTAGGACAAAAAATACTTTTGACCAAGTTACCAGTCAGCTCATGGAAGACGATTCTGGAGCAAGATAGCTGCTAGATCTCGACCCGTGGATGAAAAATTCAAATAAATTGAAGAGGAAGGAATGGAGAATCGAACGCCATTTCCAGCGGTTTTCTGGATTGCTAATCTTATTGAAGTGTTAGAGCGGTTTGCTTATTACGGCATTTATGTGGGATTTGGGATCTATATGACCACGGTTCTCAATTTCGAGGCCAGTCGATTGGGAACCGTGCAGAGCCTCTTTTTATTCTTTTCTTACGTGATACCAGTCATCTCTGGCAGTTTTGCCGATCGATTCGGCTTTAAGAAGATCTTGATCGTTTCTTACCTAGCATATTTGCCATCGATTCTGCTGCTCATTGTTTTGAAATCCTATTCCGGTGTTTTGCTCACCATGCTGAGCATCGCACTGGCCGCAGGAATTTTTAAGCCACTCATCTCGGGAACCGTACGAAGCGTCACCGATAAGACGAATAAGACACTGGGATTCGGCATTTTCTATGCGATGGTTAATATCGGAGCCTCATTTGGCCCCATTATCGCGGGCAAACTGCGCGTGCTTTCATGGAACTATGCTTTCTTGGCCGCAGCCTGCGGCGTGGCTGTTATGATGTTGATCACAATTTGCTTCTATAAAGAACCAAAGCGACAGATCGAAGGCGTCACGCTAAAAGCAAAATTACATGAACTGATCATCGCCTTGTCGAATCTGAAATTTGCCATCTTTTTAGCCATCATTGGCCTGTTCTTTTGGATGCCGCTTTGGGCGTTTTTTAATTTATGCCCACTTTATGTTGACAGCATCATCGATACCGCACGGCTGTATGTGACGGTAAAGAGCATTTTGGGCAGCTCAGTCGCCAATTTTATCTCCCGCGTCGATGAACATGGGGTGCGAAGAATTCTCGGTGAGACCATCTCCCATACCGGGTACATTATTATGATTTTTCAGGTTCTTGTATCGAGAACAGCCGAACGCTTCAAAGCGCTGCCGACGTTCTCCAGCGGATTATTCATCGCTTCCTTCGGAATGGTATTGATTGGGCTGGCCCAAATGATTAGCCCTAATTTCATCTTTGCCGGCATTTTTCTGTTCGCCATCGGTGAAATGACCGCTTCACCGCGGATCCAAGAGTACATCACCTGGATTGCCCCTAAGGAACAGGCTGGCCTCTATATGGGGTCCAACTTCTTGCCAATTGCTGTCGGCGGAGCATTAAGTGGCTACATTTACACTTCTCTGCTCTATTCGAAATTCAGCGCCATCCATCACCCTGAATATGTCTGGTTTGTCCTTGCTGCTAATTTCATCCTCGGCATTCTGGTATTACTGATCTTCACTAAAACCCTCGGAGAGTTTCGGGAGCTTGAGCAATAGCCAGTACCCAGAAACTTTATCGGAAGATTGTAGGATTCGTTTTTTTTGTCGGATCAGCGGCTTTTGGTGCCTTTTCATTAGCCCCAACAAGTGTTGTTAACGCTGAATACCATTTATAAAAGTCGCCAAAAATTGGGATACAAAAAAGCCTCACTTGCCCTCTATTCACAATAGAGTTTGAGTGAGGCATGAAATCGAGTTCGATCCTTCGCGATCGACGGCAGAGAAATCCTTAAGCTAACATTCCTTATAAGCTGTTTTTCTCCGATCGATCGAAGGCTATTTCGTGAACGTGCACCATGATCATCGCAGTTTTTTAATTCACATCCATCCGCAATTTCGTTTTCAATTCTTTCTGTTCGATCTTTAGTTCATCCTTCAGAATATTGGACGACTCTCGTTCGATCGGCCGCACCGTTTTCGGTTTGGATTGGGAACGGGTATCTTGTTGATCGATCAATAGGGTGAGTTTTTCGATCACGTGCTGGGCATCAATGATGGCGCCGCTGTCATTGGCAATAATTCCGTCCAAGATCTTGGGAATTTTTCGGAAATAGGGCAGGAAGCCATTGGTGATCTTGATTTTTTTCGTTAATAGTTCCTCAACGAACTCGCCAATAAAAAGCGTGAATTCTTCAAATTTTTGGTTCGAGAACATTTGGGCTGAATTCTGGAGCGCCATGCAAGCATTTTTGATGTTGCGAAATACCTTTTCATCAAAGCTATTTTCTTCCAGCTTCTTGATCGATTCTTTCAATATGTGCAGATCGCCTTTAATTTCATCAAAGAATATCTGATCGAAAACCTTTTGGGGCTTCAATGGAGGAACTGGCTCTTCCAGCTCTTCAGGCATCGGTTCTGGAGGCTGAACCGAAATTACCGGCGCCTCTTTGATATCAAACAGCTGCTTTGTGGTGGCAGCAAACGCTGGTTTCGCCTCTTCGACCACGGCGCTCGTCACCGTCGGTGGTGCAGTTCGATCAGACTGTAGCCCAGTAGCGATCAGCAATACTTTGATTTTCCCTTTCATGTTTGCATCGATGCGGGCGCCCCAGATAAGTTTTGCATCCGGTGCTAATTTTTTCGCGATCGAGACGATGATATTCTTGGCATCCCGAATTGACATGGTGTCATCACCAGTGATGTGAATCAAAGCGCTCTGCGCCCCTGTAATATCCACGTCCAATAATGGATTTTCGATCGCTTTCGCGACAGCCTCCTCCGCTTTATTTTCGGTTTCACTTTCACCAATGCCAATCATGGCCGTGCTGCCGTTTTTCATCACCGACCGGACATCAGAAAAATCCAGATTGATAAGCCCTTTTTCGGTTACCAAATCGGTGATGCCTTTGACCGCATTGACGAGCACTTCATCCGCCACTTTGAATGCGGCATTGAGCGGCAGATCCGGGACAATATCAAACAATTTGTCGTTCTGTACCACAATCACCGTATCCGAATTGTTTCGAAGCCGCTCCAATCCTGCTAATGCGTTGTGTTTCCTGGCGCTACCTTCTTCAGCAAACGGCAGGGTGACCACCGATATGGTCAACGCATTCAAACTTTTCGCGATTTCTGCAATTACCGGCGCCGAACCGGTACCTGTCCCACCGCCAAGACCACAGGTCACAAACACCATGTCGCTTCCCTCGAGGCTCTTTTTGATCTCTTCAGCATCTTCGCGAGCCGCATCTTCACCAATTTTGGGATCGCTTCCAGAGCCTAGGCCATTGGAGATGTTTTTGCCAATCAGGATCTTGTTGTCGGCCCTGGTATGCAACAGCGATTGAGCATCGGTATTGATGGCTATGGTTTCTACTCCATTAATTCCAACCTCCTTTAGCCGTGTCACGGTATTATTGCCAGCCCCACCAGTTCCGACCACGCGAATCACAGTGCGATGTGATCGCAAAATCTGCTCAAGTTCTTCATCTGTGGATCTCAAGGTCGACTCCTTTTCCAATAATTGGTTCGATATTTCCGCTACCATTTTCTCACACCATCAAATTGATTCATCAATCATTTACAGATGATATATTACCGGCAAGCCGATCAAAATGAGAAAACTTATTTATCTGACATTTGACAAATCTTTTTCACACGAACCTTCACGTGATCCTATCTTTACAAACAACCGATATCGAATCGGCCCTGGCTAATTTTAGTATCTGAACGAAAAATCATATATATTTTAGGCATTCTGGTCATTGTGTGGCGTTTTTTTGCCAAAGCAATTTCATTGAATCCCATAAAGCTACGAGATTGATTCGCTCCGCTCGATACGACATTGTAACCCAAAATTTGCCATTTTCGTTTAAGCACTAAAATTTATGGATGAACGAAAACAACAAAAATATAAAATGGGAAATGATGTTAGATTTTTGCATATTATGCCTCATCGCCCAACGCCTTCTTACCCTGCTGGCATTATGCCTGAAGACGGCTTGGCTTTTTTTATCTGCTTTTGCTGTGATGAGAGGATCGGGCCGAGGTCAAATAATGCGAGTTTCCTGCTCAGGCTCATTATTTGAATCACCGCCTCCATCTGCTTCTGCTAAATGGCATAAATCATTTATGAATGCTGCGCGATTTTATGAGAATGATTGCCCTGCAAATTACTGAATAGTTTCAGTGATGAGATGATCAAAAATAGGCCCAATTATTGTGCTGCTGAACGGCTGGGGACCGGGATTGCATTATTTGATTTGACTCGAATATCTATTTACCCCACTATTCCGAAATCCGAGAAACGATATTCTCTTTCTGGGCTTCGATATCTGCTAAAAACAACACACATTAGACACCGCCAAACAACATCCTCATTCGAACCTCTCCTGATCCGCTCCTTCAATCGATAGGATCAATTGTTATAAGTTATTTCACATCTCACCAGGGGGAATAGATGACTCTGAAGGATCCGCCGGAGTGATATGGAATGGCAAATTTAATTTTTTGGCAATTGTTTCATGCTTGTGCGGCTGAATTCATCTAATTTTGCCACAATGGACTTCAGGGATGCCTGCTGTTCGATATTACTCCGATCGAATTGCATGAATAAATTAACGCCATCTTCGATAGTCTGAATGATGGATGGAGGCAATTTAATGATGTGTTGATTGGCAAACATGCTGATCGTTTCAAGCAGCTCGGGTAACTCATCTTGTCCATCAGCACCAAATTTTCTTGCCAGTCGCTTCAATGAAGAACTCGCCAGTTCGATATCCTCCAGCGCCGTCTGAATTTTCTCTTGGTTCTTTAACTGCTTCAACGCAGCCAACATCACCTTGAAATACCAATCGGCTTCCTGTTGATACAAGTGCAGGTATGCTTGATCATGCCCATTATCTGGCTGAGCATCCCTTCCAATCCCAGATTTCATGCCATCGGATTCCTTGCCAGCAGCAGAAAAATGATGCAATAAAGCCTCTGGTGGCGTCTCAGGCATACTGTTTGAACTTAAGGAGGAATCGTTTATTGCCGGCTGCCAATTATTCGATCCCGATCCAACAAATTTGGTCTCCGGCTCAGTCTGAAAATCATTGCCATTCTTCGGATTGTCTGAATTTTGTGCAATCCCATGGCTTAATTTCAATACTTCTTCATCATCTTCTTCCAGATACCCTGGTTCTGAAGCAGTGGGCGCTGTTTTGGCATTGACCCGAAATCCTGAAAAGATAGGACTGGAACCAATTGGCTGATCGAATGATCTTGAGGGGGTCGGAATTTGAGAGAGAAAAGCATTGATCTCAAAGCAATCGTCTTGATCCCGATCATGATCTGCAGCCTCTCCGATTGTTCGATTCTCCCCCCCTTCCAATTCATCCATGTGCTGCACTTCAGACAAAAATAATCTGCAGCGATCAAAAAACTGTTTTACCTGATCTGAGTTGATAGGATGATTAAATTGCCGACTAATTATTTGCACCGCCGTATCGATGACCTCAACCATTTTTTGGTCTGCTGGCCTCAACCTTTCAAGCGATTCATGCAACAATTGAGCAATCGAATGCGCTATGATGCGAACGCTTTCTTTTCGATAATTTTCGGCCAATCGCTCCATCTGAACAAATCGAGCCTCAATCGATCGCATCACCATGAAATCGGCATCGAAAGTAATGTTCATTCGCAATTCAACAATCAAATTTAGCAGTCGACTCACCTGCTGCTCAAATGAGTCCTTTTTCGATCGGCCTCGGAGCAATCCGCCAGAGTCAGATACCCCTTGATCATCCAATTGCTTTCCTGTCTGGGTGCCATTACCCGGCGAAAGCACAATATCAGAGCTGGGCGACGGCTGCGATGAGGTTGAAGCAGGGATGGTCACTCCTTTTCCGTTTGAATCATTGAGCAATTCAGCAAGCTTTAGTTTAATATTCAGGTAAGCAACCAAGGCGTTGCGGCCTTTTTCGTTTTCTAAAAGCGTTTGATAAGCGGTCTTTAAAAAATTATATGCGATGCGATCGATTGTTGCCCGAACCTGTGACCGTGGGATGATTTTGAAATCAAATTGCGATACCAGCCCACTAAAATCCACCAAAATTTTATCGAGGCCCCGGATCCGAGCGATCTCTTGCAACTCGTGAAGCGGCGAATTGGCCCGAGTCAAAGATTCAACCAATTGTGAAATGATGGAGATAACAGATTGCTGAGGGGTTTCGCTGAGTCGGATTGGATAGCGCAAATACTTCTTGAGACAATAGTAGAAGTAGCTTTTGGGATGGAAAAATTTGTCGATTAATCTATCATGGAATTGGTTCTCAATTGCAGTTGCTGTCAAATCGCTCATGTCTAACCTTTGCAAATGAGATAGGACGATTACTGAAATTATTCAGTAATCGTCTATCATAAAGAGAAGATATTGTTTTAATCCGATGAATATCATAAAATGCCGGTCTGCTGCTGAAATTTTTCATAGAGCTTTAAGATTGCCGGAACATAAGATCGCGTTTCTTCCCAAAGAATGGACCAATCGGTTTTATGGTTTCTATTTTTAATCCACAACGCCGCTCGCTTTTCGCCGCCATTGTATGCAGCCAGCCCACCATCAATTTCGTATTGGTGCACTAAGTTGGACAGATAGCGACATCCCAATCGGATGTTGATGATGGGATCAAATAACACTTTTTCCGGGGAGGTCCAGGGAATCCCCTCTTCTTTGGCCAATTGTTGACCGGTTTGGGGCATTATTTGCATCAATCCCATGGCGCCCTTGGGCGAAACAACATCGTGTCGCCAGGTCAACGCACTTTCATGGGTAATTGTGGCGCAGATCAGATCGACATTCAGGTTCGAATATTTCAAGCTCATTTTATAAATTTCGTCAGCAATGGCATATTTTTGCTCAGCGCTCATTTCAGTATTGTATTGTTCAATAATTTTGATGATCCGCTGTACCTCGTACTGACGTTTGCTATCCAGATTCATCGTGGAGCGCAGGTCAGTCATTGATTTCTCGATATGATTGATCTTTTCTTTTGCTTCTTCCACACTAAAATATTTATACGAAAAACTGGCCGTCGTAACAAAAACAATCAGAACGGTCGAAACCAATATAATTGATTTGATCGGCTGTTTGTTTTTATATTTTGTCTTCATGGCTCTATCCTCCATGTCATTCATCGATATTTACCCAACCCTGCCCATAATATACACCGAAAGGATTCAGATGATGTGGTGATCGTCACAATATCATAAAAACGGGCCCCCTTGCTTTCGAATTGCCTTTTGCAGGTTTTTAGTTACAAATTTAGCGCCAAAGTGCTTTTTAACTCGTGTTATTAAATTTTGTTCTCCATTTGCTGCTGCTGTAAGTGCTATGCCAATTTTGCAGCGGTCTCTTCATGGATTTTTCTAATGCGTTTAAAAAGGCCGAAATGACTATTCTGGGAGTTTTAGCGCGCTCATAAGTCATTGATTCAGTGGGATAATTCAGCAATTTATTACAGCAGGCGAGACAAAATTCCATCAAGGCTGAAGCATGGTCTCCTGGAACGTTTTTCAGTGCGTCCGGGAAGTGCAGTGGTGCTGGCATTTTTTATGGGCGGATTGTCTTTCCCGGCCATTTGAATTTTTGGTCAAAAAAAGGCCAAATTGTTGGATAACGCTGATGCACCTGTTTCGATGTGAGTCAATAAATTAAAAATTCTGCTTCACAACAAAATAAATCATCAATTCGCTGGTTCTTTCTGCGACAAATCGCTGAGCTCCCAGCCTATTTCGAGTTCATGATGTGCTGGCGTTGGGATCGCTATTTTCGGCAAGCACCTTCCATCCAGCATGATTAGTTGTGGTGCTCGGCTGATCCAACAGGGCGGTATCATAATCGAATCGGCTCCAATTTAGCATATTACGCAGAGCATTTTCACCTTCCAGCGAACCTATGGCCACATGAATCACTTGCCCCGCTTTGAAATAAATTGTGCCCTGTTCCTGACCATTCGTCACGCGAATCGATCCATTAAATTTCTTTTGACAATTGCGACGAACAATTTCTTTTAAAGATAGGTTCACCAATCGGGTCTCATAATTATCGACCTTCCCATTGAGCGCTTTGGCAATCGTTGCTTTCAGATCATTGATATCGAATGGCTTTTCGATGTAATGCATCATCGAATCGTTTTTAACAATCTTCTGGATTTCATCCCGATGCCAAGCACTCATCACAATCACTTTCATTCTTGGATACTGCTTCCTTACAAAATTTAATAAACTAAATCCATCTCGGCCTGGCATTCGAATATCAGAAATGAGCAGATCAAATGAATGGCGCTCCAGCATCTTTAGAGCGGCATCCCCAGAATTAACGCATAGGATCTCATACCCCTGATTTTCTTTTCGGAGGATTCTTGAAATGCTCCATGTCAAATCTTCCTCGTCGTCGGCAATCAATATTTTTTTGGAAGTATCAGCCATACTGGCTCCTTTTTTGGATCAATGGTTCAAATCTAACAGATGGAGCTGCGCAAATGTTATGCCACGAAGGCGAACTGAGGGAAATGAAAAGCGCTACTTGTTCGCGTGAGTTTTAGGGTTAGATATTCTTTGTATTTCTAAGAAATTATCAGACCCCATAGTGCTAGGCATGAATGATGAACGAAAGCAAGCGCTGGGATTTTTCGCGTGGATGTTGATGGATAGCGCACTTTCTGTGATCGATTTCTTACCAAATTTGATTAGATTCCATTCAGCGCCAGTAACAAGCATGGGCATTGATCTATGACCTCATACCAGCTTTGGCATCAAAGGAGAACAAATTTTTGAACGGTTCCATCACAGTAAACCGGCACTGGAAATCGACCCATGACGGGAATTTAAATCGATGCCCCAAGCTCCTAATGGCGCATTCGGTGAGCCTCCAATAAAATAATTAATGCCGGCATCATCACGCGCTTTCAAATAGATGGAAAAGAAAAAGAATACATGACATTAACCGCGGGTGACGGCAAAAGATCACCGAGCATCGGTTTGGATAAAATTGGTGCAGGAAAAAAAGCGGCGCAAAACCGTAGCGACGAAGGATCGTGATGCCAGGCGCAACCAGTTCTGACTCGGGTGAGTGCATGAGCCATTCGCCTGGCATCTAAATATTATCGGCACGCTGAACAATGATAGAAAACGGCATGGATCAATTTATACTGCAAGTGAAAACTTGGTCATGCGATGCCATATTGTTTGAGCTTCTCCCGCAATGTGGAGCGCGAGATATTCAAGACGCGGGCAGCTTTCGATTTATTTCCATCGAACCTCTGCAAGATCTCGATGATATGCTTTCGCTCCATATCTTGCAGCGAAACAGCCTCATCGGATAACGGAAGAGATGGCATGGGTTTTGGCTCTTTAGGAGACGCGGTACGCAATTCGATAGGAAGATGATCAACATCGATGATATTGTCCTGGCACAATATCGCAGCGCGTTCCATCACATTTTTTAGCTCACGAACATTACCAGGCCAGTCGTAGTTCAAAAGCAGTTTCTCCGCCTCTTCCGTGAATCCAATGATGTTCTTGGAAAATTCATTATTGTTTTGCTCAATAAAAAGCTTGGCCATGGGAATGATGTCCTCGACTCGCTCCCGCAGCGGCGGCAAATTAATCACCATGACCTTCAATCGATAATACAAATCCTCCCGAAAGGTTCCATTATCGACACACTCTTTTAGATCCTGATTAGTGGCAGCGATGATGCGCACATCAATTTTAATGTCGGTAGTACCCCCGATGCGACGAAAGCTCTGAGTTTCTAACACCCGGAGCAGCTTCGGCTGAAGCGATAGTTTCATGCTGGAAATTTCATCAAGAAACAAGGTGCCACCATGCGCGAGTTCGAAGACACCTTTTTTCATCGCCTTCGCATCCGTAAAAGCACCTTTCTCATAGCCAAACAGTTCGCTTTCCATAAGGTTTTCTGGGATCGCACTGCAATTTATCGCGATCAACGGCTTATCGGCGCGCGAGCTCAATTTATGGATCGCCTTTGAAACCAGTTCTTTGCCCGTTCCGCTTTCACCTTGAATCAACACCGAAGTTTTTGGCGTTTTGGCGACCACCCGGATAAGCTCCTTCACGCTTCTGATTTTTGGGCTATTTCCGAATATGGCAATATCAGGATACTGACGTTGTTCATTGCGTTTCAATTGGGATACTTCTCGCTTTAGGCGATGGACATCCAATGCCTTTTTGACGACCATGCGGAGTTCGTCATTATCAAAGCCTTTGGTTAAATAATCATACGCGCCGAGCTTCATCGCATCAACGGCGGATTCTATTGTGCCGTGCGCGGTAATGATAATAACCAGCAGATCAGGATCAATCTCCAAGGTCCTTTTCAACACCTCAATACCATTCATGGCCGGCAAGCGGATGTCCAACAGCATTAAGTCGAATATTTCTTTCTTCAATATCTCCAAAGCCTCTTCTCCCGACGCTACGGTTTTTACGTCGTATCCATCTTTGGTCAGGCATTTGGAATATCCTAATGTTAAATCTTCTTCATCATCTACGATCAGTATTCGCTCGTTCATTTATCTCTACTCCTCCGTCGGCAATAATAATGTAAACGTCGTGCCCTCCCCTACTTTGCTGTCCACACGAATATCGCCACCATGTTCTTCGATGATTCGATAAACGATCGACAGTCCCAATCCAGTTCCCTGAGGTTTCGTCGTAAAAAATGGATCAAAGATGATATTCAACTGGTCGGGTTTTATCCCAACTCCTGTATCTCGAACTTTGACCTCCACGTAACGGCCTGGCTTGTTCTGGTTAATAAAGCTTCGCTTCCTCCTGTCACGAGTGTAGATGATGGTTTCCACCGTCCTCGCACTTAATTCCAATATCCCACCGTCTGGCATCGCGTCCAAGGCGTTCATGTAAAGATTAATGAAGACCTGCTGAATCTGATGAAAATCCACATAGACCGGCACTAAATTCGGATCGAAAATTTTCTGATATTGCAGATTGCTTTTTTTAAGCCTTTCATCCAAGAGGACATCAACTTCTTTAATGATCTCGCTGAGCTGATGTTTCATTCTGACTGGTTCACGGGGTTTGGCGTATGAGAACAGGGCCTGTAACAATTTATCGAGCCGGTTTACTTGTTTAATGATCCGCGCTAAGTATTCCTGACGAGAGTCGTTTTTGTCCAATTCCTCTTCGAGGGTTTGCGCCATGGTCTTTATTCCAGCCAATGGGTTGCGGACTTCGTGGGCAATGCCCGAGGCCAGTACTCCTAAAGAGGCGAGGCGATCCATCCGCACGACCTCGATTTGCATCTGTTTGATCTGGGAAATGTCGCGAAAAGAGATGATGGTTCCCACTTTCAAATTGTGATTATCTATTCTTGGCGTGATGGTGTAGCCGATAAATACCTTTTTGCCATCCTTGCGGGTCAATTCCATCTCACGGTTCAGTAACGAATGTTCTTGAGTAAAGACATCGGGGAGAAGCTTGCGGCTTTCTTCAACGGGCAAGATCTCATCGATATATTTCCCCACCACCTCATCATTTTTATAGCCCAATACTTCCTCGGCCCCGTTATTAAATGAAGTGATTCGACGCTCAAGATCCAGGGTAATCAGTCCAGCCCCCATGCTTTGAATAATGCTTTCATTGAAATTTTTCAGCTCAGTAATCTCTTGTTCTAATTTTTTCCGCTGGGTGATATCACGGGCAATTCCAACCACGCCGACAACTTCGCCCTTTTCGAAAATGGGATTAATGTGGATTGATAGATAAAGAGGGGAACCGGTCTGACAGATCATCCGAATCTCGAAGATGCGCGCTTTGCCCTGAATGGTCAAATTAAAATTGTTTCTCGCCTCTACGCGATCTTCTGGAGCGACCATGTCAAAGAAGCTGCGTCCAATCCAGTCCTCGCGCGCAAAGCCTGCCAGCGTGCTCAGGCGTCGATTGATGAAAATGAAATCCCCTCTCAAGTTCAACGTGTAGATCAAATCATTGGCGTTCTCGATGAGATCTTGGTACTTATATTCCGTACGTCGGATCTTCTGTTCCAACTCTCTATTCTTCTGTCGCACCTGATGCAGGATGAATACATTATCGATCACATTTATTAGCTCCCGGTGACCAAAGGGCTTGATCAAGAATGCGGCCAACCCCATTTCGAACAGAGCGGTGCGATCGATATCGTATTCAGTCTGTGCCGTAATCATGATCACTGGCGTGTCGGCCAGATGTTTGTAGCGCTGGCTGGTCACCAAGCGATTAAACAACTCAACACCATTCATCACTGGCATCATATAATCCAGGAGGATCAAATCGGGTTTATATTTGAGAATATAGTCTAATCCTTCCTGGCCATTGCTTGCGGAAATAAAATTATATCCAGCCGATACGATGATCTTCCTGCCGATCTCAATCATATCCGGGTCATCGTCGATGAGCAAAATAGTCTTTTTGTTGGTAGATTTGGAGCTGAATGTGAATGGCGCAACGGTTTGACTGCTGCGATAGATATGATCGCTAATAAAATTTTCTAAATCGGTCAAACTCTTTCGATCGTTGATAGCGAATAATTGATTGGATTTTTGCGGCACTAGCATAAAATCCCTCACTTTCATTTAGAATCAGCCTTTGGTTGTAAACCGAGGCGCAAAAATCTCAGCCTTCCCAACCCCCTTCATACTGCTTCGCTACATTTTAAACTGGCTAAATGGTATTCTTCTCGATCAGAAAGGCAAGTAAGTTGGAATTACAAAAAGAGGGAGTCGTTCCCCAACCCAGAAATGATCCCCCATTTGATACAATCTATCTGGCAAACGTCGCCGACGCCTCACCATCGCCTTGCTCCCCACATCACCATTCGATTCCTGCCACCCTTTTGCTATTGGAGCGTCAAGATTTTGAGCTCAATTTTCTAATCGAACTCGTCCGGTGCAGCTGCTACCGCATCCTCTGAAATCGCCGCTTCATTCCCTTTTTTGGGAATCGAAAACGTGAACGTAGACCCCTCACCCAGCTTGCTCTCCACCCAAATTGAACCCTCATGCAATTCAATGATTTCTTTGACCAACGATAATCCTAAACCTGAGCCTGTGATCTCTTGGACGTGCTCATTATCGGTGACCCGATAAAACTTGTCAAAAATCCGATTGAGCGACTTCTCAGGAATGCCATAGCCTTTATCAATCACTCTGACTAATTGTTCATCCTCTTTATCTTGAACTTCAATAATAATCGGCCTTCCTTCTGGACTATATTTCACCGCGTTACTGAACAAATTCAAGATCACCTCCCCCATCATCTCGCGATCGACCCACACCGTATCAAGGTCATCGGGAATTTTAAGCGAGACCTTCATCCCCTTTCGTTCTGCCAGATACATGTTCATCTCCAGTACACTCTCAATGACATGCCCCATTTGAACCGGAGTTTTATGCATCTGACTCTTGCCAGATTCAATTCGAGAAATATCTAAGAATTTATTGATCAGATCCCCAAGTCGATTGGATTCCTTTAAGATGATCTCAGCGTATTCTTTGGACTGCTCTGGTGTAATGCCCTCATCAAGCAATAATTCACTGAACCCGGCAATGGACGTCAGCGGCGAACGCAGTTCATGCGCCACCATGGATACGAGTTCAGTTTTCATTCGATCGATCTCTTTTTCCTTGGTAATATCTCTGAAAATGGTCACAATGCCGATGAGATTATTATCGGCATCGATCACTCGAGCAGCTTTGGCCTGAACGACAATTTGCTTTTTCTTATTATAAGGCTTGATCGTCAATTCGACTTTGCTATCATTGCTGTTCTCCCCAGCCCTGATCTTATTCACCAAAGCGAGCAAATTTTGCTCATAAATGACCTTCTCGACCGGTTGATCCAAGATCTCCTCTTCAGTCAGCCCCAACCAGGACTGAGCAACAGCGTTGACTACAAGCACTTTGTTATCCGGGCCAGTCACAATAACGCCGTCAGCAATGTTTTTGAGGATGGTCTTGGTCTTATTTTTTTCGTTGATGATCTGATTGAGATTCATGTTATTTAGCCGGCGCAGCTCTGTGGTCATGAAATTGATGATCTTGGCTAATCTCCCCCATTCATCATCACTGTCTACCGGTACTTTGTGGTTAAAATTGCCGCGAGCAATCTCAGTGGCGCTTCTGGTGAATTGTTTTATTGGCTCGTCAATTCGTTTCGCAATCGTAATGGAACCTAATGCTGTCAGGACAGTCGTCAATAAAAAAAGTAAGAGAAAAAACAACAGTAAGGTCTTTTGATCGACAAGACTCACCAACAAATTGATCTTTACCATAAAGACCCCGCAAATCAGCAGCGGCAACAGCGAGACAGCAAAAATAATGAGAAATATCTTTCGCGAGAATGAATGCTTCTCTAAAATTTTGATCGCCATAGTCACGGTTCCTTTAAAATCAGCACAAACGCAACCGAGCAACTATTCCAATACGACACGATTTCGACCTGCCTTCTTTGCGAGATAAAGTCGTTGGTCCGCTATTTTCACTAATTCATCAGGACTCATTGCGTCCTCGGGAAAGGTCGCAACGCCCATGCTGATGGTCAGTTTTCCATTCGGTTGAGTCTCTTCGTAATTGAATTTCTGATGTTCAATCAAATTTTTTATCTTGTTCGCCACGATCCCTGCGGATGGTTTATCGGTCTCGGTCAAAATCAGCGCAAATTCCTCGCCGCCATAGCGCGCAGCCACATCAATTTTGCGAATATTATTCCGCAGCAACTCCGCGATGATTTTTAATACTTGATCCCCAGCCGGATGACCGTGCATATCGTTATAGTTTTTGAAATAATCAATATCGATCATCGCAATGGACACATGAGAATTGTGGCGTTTGGCGCGAATCACTTCCTGGCTTAATTGCTCCTTGAAATAGCGGTAATTGTATAACTCGGTCAAACCATCCGTGATGGCCAGTTGGATCAATTTGCTCTGGGCGATTTCAAGCTCTTTGATTTTCAGTTCCAGCTCATCATGCAAATATTTGATTCGAAGCAGTGATTTGACCCGAGCCAGAAGTTCCAATTTATTGAACGGCTTGGTGATAAAATCGTCCGCACCAGCTTCAATCCCTCTCACCTTATCATCGATCTCATTGAGCGCCGTCACCATGATGATTGGGATGAATCTGGTACTCTCCAGGCTTTTCAAACGTCGACACACCTGAAAACCGTTCATCTTGGGCATCATCACGTCCAGCAGTATCAAATCGGGGCGCTCTTCATCAATGCGCTGCAATGCTTCAATACCATCGTTCGCTAAGATCACCTGATATCCAACGGACTCCAAATAGGTCTTTTGTAATTTGCGATTCAACGGAATGTCGTCAACCACTAATATCTTTGATTGCTCTGGTTTCTTATTCATCATACCTCTCGATCTCCAATAAGTTGTCTGGCCACAGATGCAAAATTTCCCGTCCCTTCATCTCTTGAAAAATCAGAGCCAATAATATCTATTCCATCATTCCATTCCCATCCTTTGCTGAGAATGACTGCTGAGCTTCATAAGGAAGGATAAAAGCTATTTTCGTGTCTTATTCCCATTTTCCTCCGAGGTGATCAGCGAACCAGCTCACTTTATATCTCTGATTATGCGATATGCTCACTTCGATTCATGGTTCGATGGAATCATGCGGTTCAGTCGGCATGCCGCTTTTTCTAAATCATTCTAATCGGTGAATTTCTACCGAACGTTAATCGGAATCGCCGTGAGATCTCCGCTGGTGCTGGAATAATCCCATCATGATTTTCGATTCGGTTTATACCGAAGGTCTGGCTGTTTTACGGCTCTGGCCTCATCCAGCCGAGCAACAGGAGTAGTATGCGGAGCGTTTCTGACCCGATCAGGATCAGTTTCTACCTCCTGGGCAATCTGGATCATGCAGGCGGCAAATTGATCAAGCGTTTCTTTGGATTCAGTTTCCGTCGGCTCTATCATAATTGCTTCGCGCACAATCAGCGGAAAATAAATAGTCGGCGCATGAAACCCAAAATCGAGTAGCCGTTTTGCCATATCGGCAGTGGATACCCCTTTTTCCTTTTGCCGCGAACCGGAGAGCACGAATTCATGCATGGCTGGCCCTGGGTAGGGCAATTCAAAATGATCGGCCAATAGTTTCATCAAATAATTGGCATTGATAATGGCGTTTTGGCTGACCCGCTTCAAGCCCTCAGCACCTAACATTCTGATATAGGTGTAAGCCCGAATCATCACAGCAAAATTTCCATAAAAGGAATGGACTCGACCAATGGATTTTGGATAATCATCTTTTAATTGGTATTGGCTGCCATTCTTGATAATCCGAGGCACTGGGAGAAAATCGACCAATTTTTCTGATACGCCCACTGGGCCGGCGCCTGGGCCACCGCCCCCGTGCGGCGTGGAAAATGTCTTATGCAAATTAAAATGAAGGACATCTACACCGACATTGCCTGGTCGAACAATTCCCAGAAGCGCATTTAAATTAGCGCCATCCATATATAAGAGGGCTCCGACCTGGTTCAATAATTTGTTGATCTCACCAAGCTGTGTTTCAAAAAGGCCCAGTGTATTTGGATTGGTCAGCATCAGTGCCGCCGTTTTCTCATTAAGATTGCGTTTTAAATCCTCTAAATCAACCAAACCGCGGTCGTTCGATTTTATTTTAATAGCATGATATCCCGCAATCGTCACACTTGCTGGATTGGTACCATGAGCAGAATCAGGGATCAAGATATTTTCGCGAGCATCGCCTTGGTGTTCATGATACGCGCGGATGAGCATCAGTCCGGTTAACTCGCCATGAGCGCCAGCAGCCGGCTGCAAGGTCACCGCTTTCATCCCCGCAATCTCGCACAAAAATTCGGATAATTCGTACATTAACGCCAGCGCGCCTTGAGTTAGCTTGGGATGTTGCATCGGATGCAGATCTTTGAGGCAGGAGCTATTTACCACTTGTTCATTGATTTTAGGATTGTATTTCATGGTGCAAGAACCCAGCGGATAAAAGCCTTTATCAATATGATGGTTCATGACCGATAAGGCAATAAAATGTCTAACAACCTCGTTCTCGCTCACTTGCGGTAGCTGTGCTGGTTGTTGACGAAGAAATTTTTGTGGGATAATTTCTGTCAATTTCTTTTCTGGTACAGTCGGTAAGCCCAGCGAATATCCTTTTCGATCTTCTGCACTCAGTTCAAATAACAATTTTGCCATTCCATCGCTCCAGTAAGATGTCTGAATCTTTATGTTTTTGGATAGCAAACGATTTTAAGTCGCCTCCAAAGTCGTGGATTCCTTTTTCAAAACAAAACTTAAAATACAATTTAATTTATAAATAGTCAAGCATTTTTTCAAAAAACACTATTAAAGTACATTAACAAAATTTATTCCATTAATTCAAATTTTACAAACAAAAAAAGATGACCAGTTGGAATTTTTAGCTTGCATAATAATAAAAAACCACCTATATTTGGCCTGTCATTGACTCCAGAAAGCACATCCAACTTAGTTTAGCATCAGGAGGAATTGGTATATGAATACGGTTAATTCTGTGAAGAGCAATGAAATCGGATCTGGATATGGCTTAACGGACATGGAATTTGTACCAAATGCTGATGTGATATCATTAGAGACATTGGTAAACATGTTAGTAGCGAAAGGGATCTGTACTGTTGAAGAATTATTTATGTTAGAAGGTCGGGTTCAGGAACTCAACCAAAAAAATCATACCACGAACATCGTTTCCATCCATAATCAATTTGATCGGGGCAGGTTCCCTGGATTAAAAAAAGCGATGAGCAAACATCGTTGGTCCCGTCGGCTTGGAACATTGTTGTTTGGTTGGAAATGGAAAAAGGTTAAGAGGATTTAGCGAATGAGACTTTTATTAAAATGACTTCAAATGAGCAAAAGGTTTCTGAGCGCGCCGACATGCGCGAGGGGAAACCTTTTTGTTTTATAGGCTGAGGAACTTCTCAGCAGTAGTTTCGTGAAAAAATCTAAATCAATTTTAAAGATAATAGAATGAAAAATATCCGAACCACAATTCGTTATGCACTAATCCTGAGCCTGGCGTTTATCGTCACTGCCCATGCGCAAAGGCTGCCATCCCGACCAGTGCCCGCTCAGGCGGTAAACGATTTTGCCAATGTGATTCCGGCATCGTTTAAACAACAAATTGAGGCGATTTGCCATGAACTCTGGGAAAAAACGAACACCGCCATCGTAATCGTCACTATCGAAACGCTGGAAGGGGAGAATTTGGAGGATTACGCGAATCGGCTGTATGAATCCTGGGGGATTGGTAAACGAGGCGAAGACAAGGGCGTTCTCATTTTGAATGTCGTCGGGGATCGCAAGGTGCGCATTGAGACGGGCTATGGTCTGGAGGGGATCTTACCCGATGGCAAGGTCGGTCAGATTATTGATGATGAAATGATCCCGCTATTGCGCCAGAGAAATTACGGCCAGGCCTATTTAAATGCCGTCATCACCATCGCGCAGATCATTGCTGCCGATGAAGGTGTCGAGTTGACCGGTGAGAACAAGTCGCAGCACCCCGAAGATAATGTAGCCCCAGGAGGACGGATCGGAGGGTTGGCGACGATTCTGTTCATTATTTTTCTTCTCATTATCACGCGGGGCAGAATTTTACCCTGGTTAATTCTCAGCTCGATGAGCAGCGGCAGAGGTGATCGAGATGATTGGGGAGGATTTGGCGGTCGCGGCGGTGGTTTCGGAGGGGGTTTTGGCGGCTTTGGTGGCGGTATGAGCGGTGGTGGCGGTGCGAGTCGCAGCTATTAATTATTCATCAAGTTAAAGCAAGTATTAGGTGGTCATACAGTTGCGAATGGAGTGAAAATATCCCATGCCGAAAATTCCGAAAGATCCAGCAGAAATTTTTCAAGAATTAATGAACGATTTTAAGCTCCTCTATGCCGAGCAGCTAATCGCTATTATTCTTTATGGTAGTGCCGCCCGAGGAGAATATATTTATAAGAAATCTGATATTAATTTTTTGATCGTACTTACCGATTCCGGAATGCGGAATTTAAAACGGGCGTTGCCGATTGTTTCAAAATGGAGAAAAAGAAACGTCTCCACTCCCCTGATGTTGACTCCAGAATATATCCGCTCGGCACTGGATGTCTTCCCTATTGAATTTTTATCAATGAAGTTGCATCATCAAGTGATTTATGGCGAGGATATTTTGGCCGATATTGAGATTCAGTCGGAGCATTTGCGGCTGCAATGCGAACGAGAACTCCGAGGCAAGCTGCTGTACTTGCGGGAGGGCTTTTTGAATAGCAATGGTCGAACCGCGCTGATCAAACAATTGATCAGCCAATCGCTGCCCGCTTTTGCATCGATTTTCACGGGACTGCTTCACCTAAAAAACATCAAGGTGCCAAATTTGCGGCAGGATCTTTTTCATGTGGCTGCTGAAACGTTCGATCTGGATATCATGCTATTCCGAGACATCGTGGAGCAACGGTATCGAAAATTGGATCGTGCTCAGTTATATGAGCTCATGGATAATTATATCGAACAGATAGCAACGTTAACCAAACTCATTGATCAATTATAAATAATATCGGAGAGGAGAACAATGGAAGGTCAGAGACGATTCGGATTTGCTGGCATAGCTGGCATCGGTTGTCTGGTCATTATTATCGCAGCGGTGTTATTCATTCTATTGCCGGGCTTTTTTTCTTACAATAAGCTGGTAAATCTGGATGAAAGTGTCAATGGTGCCTGGTCTGAAGTTGAAAATTTGTATCAACGTCGTATGGATTTAATCCCGAATTTGGTGGAGACGGTTAAGGGATATGCCAAATTCGAGAGGGAAACGCTGGAGGCGGTGATCCAAGCCAGGGCCAATGCAACAAGGCCGAATATCAACGCGAGCGAGTTAATCAATAACCCAGCATTACAACAGCAATATATTCAAGCTCAAGAAAATTTGGGGCAGGCTTTGGGACGATTGCTGGTGGTCGTTGAACGGTATCCAGAGCTGAAAGCCAATCAAAATTTTATCCGGTTACAAGATGAACTGGCCGGTACGGAAAATCGCATTTCCGTGGCACGTCGCCGCTATAACGAATCTGTATTGGAATACAATCGCGCCATTCGGCGTTTTCCAGTGTTTATTGTGGCTGGTCTGATGGGCTTCGAGAAGCGGGCCTATTTTGAGACAGTTCCTGAAGCCAAGCAGGCGCCAAAGGTTGATTTTAACAATTAATCTGAGGTCGTACAAGCGAGCATTGGTTAAAGTAATCATATTTGAGAAGGATGGTTATGAACTCAGCTATATTGCTCGTTGTTGCAGCAATCTGTTTCGTTTTCGCCTATACTTTATATGGAAGGCATATCTCGAGGCGACTAGGAATTGACCCAACACAACCAACTCCGGCCCACACCATGCGGGATGATGTGGACTATGTGCCTGCTAAAGCCCCGGTATTATTGGGACATCATTTCGCCTCTATTGCGGGCGCTGGCCCCATCGTCGGACCGATTACGGCTGCGGTATTTGGTTGGGTGCCCGTTTTTCTTTGGATCGTATTGGGGAGCATTTTCATCGGCGCAGTGCATGATCTCACCTCCATCGTGGCCTCGATTCGGCACAAGGGGCAATCCATCGGCGTGGTGATCGACCAGCAAATTGGTCGCCGGGGCAAGCAACTGTTTTTGATCTTCGCTTGGTGTACGCTGGTGCTGGTAGTAGCGGCCTTCACGATCCTCGTGGCAGATACATTCATTAAAAATCCACCAGTCGGTACCGCTTCCACTTTATTCATTTTGCTGGCAATCCTTTTCGGCCTATCTATTTATCGAATGAATGCACCGTTAGGGATTGCTACAATTATTGGCGTGGTGTTGCTACTGTTTTGCGTCTGGATGGGCTTTCAGCTTCCCATCACACTTTCCAGCCAGGTGTGGACCTGGATTTTATTAGTCTACATTTTTGCCGCTTCGGTGCTGCCAGTATGGTTGTTGCTTCAGCCGCGTGATTATCTGAACTCATTTTTATTATATATGGTGCTGGTGGGCGCTTTTATTGGCATTCTGCTCAAGAATCCGACGATCACCATGCCAGCTTTTATTGCTTTCAATGATCATGAATTGGGGTTTCTGTTCCCAATTTTGTTCGTGACCGTGGCCTGCGGCGCCATTTCGGGCTTTCACTCGTTGGTGGGCTCGGGCACCACGGCCAAGCAATTGAACCGAGAAACTGACGCCAAACCCGTTGGTTACGGCGGCATGTTGATCGAGGGAGTTCTGGCGGTTATCGCATTGATCACGGTCGCCACCATCATCGGTGGCAATTTTCGCGGGAATCCGATCAAGATCTTTGCCGAAGGCGTGGGCAGCTTCGTCGCCACGCTGGGCATCCCCTCGCAGGTGGGAGTCACTTTCGCCGCATTGGCGCTGTCTGCCTTTGCCCTGACCTCGCTGGACACGGCCACCCGACTGGGGCGGTTCGCTTTTCAAGAATTCTTTCGATCCGAACAGCCATCGTCCTGGCAGACAGTATTGACCAATCGCTATGTAGCGACCTTTTTCACGGTGCTGCCAGGTGGCATTCTGGCGTTTTCGGGCAGCTACAAAGCCATCTGGCCCATCTTTGGCTCGGCTAATCAATTGTTAGCTGCGTTGGCGTTGTTAGCGGGCAGTGTCTGGCTGGCAAACAAAGGTCAGAAAAACGGCTTCCTGCGCTATCCCATGTATTTCATGTTTGCGGTAACGCTGACAGCATTGGTGATTCTGGTCTATCATAAAATTATTTCCCTGCTTGATCACTATTCAGGTGTCAAGCTGCTGGATAGCTTCAACCTGATCAGCACGTACATGCTTGCAGTGGTCGGAACCCTGCTGTTCATCGTGGCGATTATTTTGGTAATGGAAGCGTATCGGAAATTGAAAAAGTAGGACAAGATGGCATCTTGTCCTACAAGGTATCAACTATGATCTGTGACATCTTTGGTCAGGAAGGTGCGCGAGTCCGTAAAATAACGGAAGCGTATGGAAAAGGAGTGGCTTTATTAGCAATAGAAAAGATTCCATTGACCAGTTGTACTCACTGTGGCGAGAGTCATTTTACTGCAGAGACGCTTCATGAAATCAAAAGAATAAAACTTCATTGAAAGAGCTTTGCAAAACAGCGTCCTGTTGAAGTAGCGTCGTTTATAATTATCATTCGCATTAAAAAAATAAAATCCATTGGGTTGTTTCAATCCATTGGAAAAAATTATGTCATCTGCAATGAAAAAATATTCGATTATTCTCATCGCTATCTTTTTTGTCAGCAACTGCAGCGTCCAGAAAATCGCCCTCCGCTCCATGTCGGGCATTCTGGACAACAGCATGGCTGCGCTGTTCGAAGAGAGCGATCTCAAGCTGGCCGAGCAAGCCATTGCTTCGGACTTGAAATTGCTGGAAGGATTGATTAAAAGCGATCCGAACAATGAAAAATTTCTGCTGCTCGCCTGTCAGGGCTTCGCTTCGTTTGCGCTGGGATTTGTCGAAGACCATGACCCCGACCGCGCCCAATTGCTCTATCTGCGCGGCAGAGATTATGGTCTAAAAATCCTGCAAAAAAATCACTCCTTGCAACCAGCCTTAAGTGGCGATCTCGACCGTCTGGCTGCGGCCTTAAAAAAATTCGATCAGAACGAAGTCCCCGCTCTGTTCTGGACCGCCAACAATTGGGCCAATTGGATCAATCTTAATTTGACCGATACCGATGCCCTGGCTGATCTCCCGCGCGTCCAATTGATGATGCAGCGGGTGCTGGAACTTGATGAAGGTTATTTCTTCGGCGGCGCGCATCTCTTTTTTGCCACCATTTATGCCTCGCGTCCCAAGCTACTGGGCGGCGATCTGGACAAGGCCCAGCACCACTTCAGCCGCTGCTTTGAGTTCGCTCAGGACAAATTTCTCTTGCCATACGTCTATTATGCTCGGTACTACGCTCCCCGAACTTTCGACACCGAGCTTTTTACAACGACGCTCCAGAAGGTTCTGGCCGCGCCGGACGACATTCTGCCCGAGCAACGGCTGCCCAATGCCGTAGCTAAACGCAAGGCCAGGGAACTGCTGCAACGAATCGACGAGCTTTTTTGATTGGAGTTGGAAATGAAGAAATTGCTGGTTTTTGCATTAATTAAGATGGAGTCTACTAAGGCTAAGACGGACTCCACTTTGAAAGTGGGCTCCATCCGGTTCCTGACTAAAAAATTGACAGTCTTTGTTCTAATAACTCTTTTTTTCGTCTCTGCCAGTTTTGCCCAGAAATATCAGATCAAATTTGCCAGCTTAGCGCCCGATGGCTCCACCTGGATGAACGTGATGCGGGATTTCGACAAAGCGATTCGGGAGCAGACCAATGGTGAGCTGGGATTTAAAATCTATCCTGGCGGCGTGGCTGGCGATGAAAAAGATGTGCTCCGTAAAATCCGGCTGGGTCAGTTGCACAGCGCTGGTTTTACTGGCGTGGGATTGGGCGAAATTTATTCGGAGGTTCGGATTTTCGATTCGCCATTTTTATTTCGCAATTATGAAGAAGTAGATTTCATCCAGCAGAAGTTCTTCGACCAATTTGCTCGGGGCTTCGAGAAGAACGGCTTTGTCTTATTGGGCTGGGCCGATGTGGGATTTGTCCACGTTTACACCAACTCTCCGGTGAAAACGCTCGACGATATGAAAAAAGTGAAGATGTGGATGTGGGAGGGCGATCCCGTGGCCGAAGCCACGTTTAAAGCCTTTGGCATCAATCCCATTCCCCTATCCGTCATGGACGTGATGACGGCACTGCAAACGGGCATGGTCAATGCCGTTTATATCTCGCCCCTGGCCATCATTGCGCTGCAATGGTTCACCAAAATTAAATACATGATGGAAGTGCCGCTGGCCGATGCAGCGGGCGCCGTTTTGATCTCCAAACAGATGTATGACAAAATTCCAGCTCCGTATCAATCGATTTTGGTCAACAACGCCCAAAAATATTTTCAGCAATTAATGAAACTGAGCCGTGAGGATAATGCCCGTTCCATCGCTACGTTGAGGCAAAATGGCATCCAGATCATTCCCGCCCCGCCTGCGGACCAGCTTCAAATGTTCTATGAAAAAGGCAAGGAAGCGCGACGCCTGATGGCGGGCAAACTCTATTCATTGGAATTGGTGGAGGAAGTGGAGCAGGCGCTGGTGGAATTTCGAAAATCAAAATTAGAGCAACCGTAAAACCTCACTTATGAGTGGACAGAGCTACTGACCGGTCGCTTGACTTTCTGATGTTTTGGAAGCATTCCATTTTTAAGGGACCGGTCAGTTCACCTATAACTGATCTTTTACGAGTAATCCTAAAATATGCTTGATTTTTGGGAGAAAAATTATTAAATATAATTGTATTATGATATCAATATCATAGCGAGTTCATAATAAATGTGTCGTTCATCTTTTAATACTAATTGATTGCGGGGAGAAATCATCATAAACTTGAAAATTCAATATCTCACCGATGACAAGGGAACGAAAACCCCTGCTCAAATTCCGTACAACGAATGGCTTGAATGTTATGCCCGATACCGCCATTTAAAACAATATGCAAAACTCAAAAAAGGCCTGACAGATGCTTTTAGAGAGATAGAAAATAATGAATCAATAAGCACCCAAAAAATATCATTAGAAGAGTTCTTAAATGAGTGTTGAAATTCTTACCACTGAAAATTTTCGGAGGGAAGCAAAACGATTAATTAAAAAATATTCCTCGATTAAGAACGACCTCATTGACCTTCAAGAACAACTTCTAAAAAATCCGAGATTGGGAATTCCTTTGGGATGGAATTGTTATAAGATAAGAATGGCAATAACAGGTAAGAGAAAAGAGGAGGTGCAAGAATTATTACTCATCTGAGGATTACTCCCGATGCTGAACAGGTCTATTTGCTGTCAATTTATGATAAATCCGAATTTGATTCGATATCTGATAAAGATTTAAAACGGTTCATACGTGAAATAAAAGAAAAGCAACCGATGATAAAATTTATCAATTCTGCTAATAACATAATTGCTAAAATCGAATCTGTCTTTCTCATCACCATCCTCCTGACCATGATTCTGCTGGCGTTTCTGCAGGTCATCTTGAGGAATTTCTTCCACACTTCGATCCTCTGGGCCGACACCCTGCTCCGCCATCTGGTGCTCTGGATCGGTTTCATTGGCGCCTCGCTGGCCACCAAAGAGCTGCGGCACATCAATATCGATGCCCTGTCCCGATTGCTCTCGAAAACTGCCAAAAGAATCACGGTAATTATCGTCAATCTGTTCGCTGGTACGGTCTGTTTTTTCCTGATGCGGGCGGCGATCACGTTCATCAAATCGGAACGACAGGCTGGCAGCGCGCTATTCGCTGACATTCCGACCTGGATCTTCCAGATCATCATCGTCATCGGTTTTGGGCTCATGACGCTGCGGTTCTTTATCCATGCCCTTGAAAACATCATTGCGCCGCCGTCCTCAGCGCAAAAGGAGCCAGCATGACGACCATCCTTTGGGCATTGTTTCTCATCCTGCTGGCGCTATTGGGCGCGCCGCTGTTCTCGATCATTGCCGCTATCGCCCTGTTGAGCTTCTATTTTTTAGGGATCGATACTTCGGCCGTGATCGTCGAGATGTACCGCCTAACCAGTGCGCCGACGCTGATTGCCATTCCGCTCTTTACTTTTGCGGGATATGTGTTGGCCGAAAGCAATGCGCCCAAACGACTGGTCAATCTGTCTCGAGCGCTGTTCGGCTGGATGCCGGGAGGACTGGCGATTGTGGTGCTGGTCACCTGCGCCTTTTTCACGGCTTTTACTGGCGCCTCAGGCGTAACCATCGTGGCCATTGGTGGTCTGCTCTATCCCATGCTGCGCAAGGAAGCCTATCCGGAAAAATTCTCTCTGGGACTGATCACGTCATCAGGCAGTCTGGGCCTGCTATTCCCTCCCAGCCTGCCCATCATCCTCTACGCCGTGGTGGCCAAGGTCAACGTCGATCAATTATTCCTGGCTGGTATCATCCCTGGATTTTTATTGATCATTCTGCTTTCAATTTACAGCAGCCAGAAAGGTATCAAATCCGCAGTCCCAACGACGCCGTTTCATTGGAACAATCTCCGGCTGGCGCTGAAGGAAGCGTTGTGGGAGATCCCCTTGCCGTTTATTATTGTCGGCGGCATTTACGGCGGACTATTTACGGCTACGGAATCGGCCGCTGTGACGGCTTTCTATGCGCTGATCATCGAAGTTTTCGTTTACCGAGATTTGAATTTGGTCAAGGATGTTCCCAAGATCATCAAGGAAAGTATGGTGTTGGTGGGCGGCATTCTGGTTATTTTGGGCACAGCTCTGGGACTCACCAATTATCTGATCGACGAGCAGGTACCGATGAAAATTTTGAATTTCATGCAAACGTTCATCAGCAGCAAGATCGTCTTTCTAATGTTGCTTAACGTTCTGCTATTGATCGTCGGATGTATGATGGACATTTTTTCGGCTATCATCGTGGTCGTGCCGCTCATCGTTCCCATTGCCAGAGAGTTCGGCGTTGATCCGATCCACCTCGGTGTTATCTTTTTGACCAATCTAGAAATTGGCTATCTCACGCCGCCTGTGGGACTGAACTTATTCATCTCCAGCTTCCGCTTCGAAAAACCGATCCTCCAGCTCTACCGCGCGTCCCTTCCGTTCTTGGTGATTCTGATCATTGCTCTGTTGATTATCACTTATGTGCCGGGGTTGAGTTTGGCATTAACGAGGTTGATTGGAAGATGAAATTGGTTCAACAAATATCGCAAAATTGATCCTGGTTTTTTTCCGATACTATCCTTTTCTCGGATGACGTCAGCCATAATTGCTCGAGAGTGCGCTCCACTGCCAGATGCCCCATTCAAACAAAAATCCCCTTCGGGAAATCAAAATAATTGTCGAAATTAGCGGTCCGCTCTTTTTCTGCCAGCCCCTCCCAATTTCAGATTGCCAATTCAAACTAAAATCCCCTTCGCGAAATTAGCGGTCCACTCCTGAATCATAAAAAAACAAACCGGCTGGGCAAGCATCACCCAGCCGGTTCGTCACTCATAGGTTATGGCGGTTAGGTTATTTCATGAGGATAAGTCGCATGGTCTTTTTGTAATTTCCTGCTTGCAACTGATACAAATAGATGCCAGCCGCGACTTTTTGACCGGCTTCATTATCTCCGTTCCAGACCACTTGATGATATTGTGCGGCTTGATAGCCATTCACTAATGTCTTTACCACTTCACCTTTCAGATTAAAAATCTTTAGGGTCACATGAGAAGCGGCGGGCAAGGCATAGCGAATCGTGGTGCTAGGATTGAACGGATTAGGATAATTTTGAGACAGTTCGAATCGTTTTGGTGATCCGCTGAGCTCGTTTGGTTGTTCCACATTCGTGGATGACATCGGGGTAAGTTGGACATCCACTCCCTCGACCGAGAAATCGCCAGCCTCTCCGACCGAAACTGGGGTTGCTTCGCTCAGATCGGTGGTATTTCCGTAATAGGCGGTTTTGTAAGGCATACGATCCACCTTTACGTAATAATCACCCGCAGGAATCCCTGCCAGCGAATAGCTCCCATCCGCATTGGTCATTTCTGTCGCACGCACCTGGTAATTTTCATCGATCACGGAAACGTAAGCGCCAGCTACATAGCGGCCTTCGTTGTCCATCACCTGGCCCGAAATCATCCCCACAGGCATTTCGTTGCCGCTTCCGGGCAATCGGAATCCCCATCCTGGGGTGAGAGCGAAATTGATATCTTTTCGATCCGTTGATCCATCCAGCACAATCTGATCAGCATCCCATGGGGTGTTTTTATTGTCATAGAACTCCACAATATATTTTGAAGCCCAGCAAACTGCAATATAATTGCCGGCTGGGATCCCTGCAATGAGGTATTCACCCTTTGGATCGGTCACCGTGGCATAGAAATCAAACAACGTAAATTTGCCTTTAAAGGCATTGCCGTGAGGGGATGTCATTACTGGAAATAGGGTCACGATCGCGCCTTCGATTGGATCGCCAGTAGAATCATCGGTGACCAAACCAGAAACTTTGCTGCCGGTATCGGGAATGGCAGGGATGCCGAAATTGATCCCACTGGTCTCCTGGCCCGCCAGGACCTCGATTTCGGTGGCCTTCGTGATGTCCTGGGTATTATCATAAAATTCGGTATAACCATTTTTATGCACCAGGACGACATACTTTCCCGCTCGCAATTGATCAATCTTATAATTGCCTTGGGCATCGGTCCAGGCGAACATGGCTGGACGAACCGCCGCATGTCCATGTCCCGCATAGCTTCCGATCCACATGGCCTCGACAAATGCATTGGCCACAGCGGAACCGTCTGAATCAAACTTCACTTGACCCGATATAGACCCTACCTCAGCAGGTTTATCGAACACAAAATTAATATCCGACACAATATCATTGCCAACCGGAACAGGCGTTGCATCTTCATAATTGGAAACACCATCATAGTAAATGGTCTGGAAATTCATTAAATCCATTCGCGTAGCAGATACGATATATTTTCCAGGGCTCAAATGGCTTATTTGATATTTGCCATCCTTATCAGTTCGGACCTGATTGCCAAAGCCCCTAAAGTATCCAGAAAAAGTATCGCCATTTGCTTGCTGCCAGGCGAAAACAAAGATCCCTTCCAGAGGATTACCGTCGGCATCCTTTACTATCCCTGCAATCCCGCCGGTTGGAAGCGCATAATCAAAATTAAAATCAATACCAGTTGCGGTCTGACCATTATCGACCAGGACTGGGTCAGCGTCCATTGGATTTGTTTTTTGATCGTAATAGAGAATCTGGAAAAATGGCGCTGCGGGACTGATCAACTTAGCCGACACGCGATATTGATTGGAATCGAGCGTGTTAATCTCAAAGTAACCATCTTGATCTGTTAGCGTCCCTCCCCAAACAAGCAATGAATCGACCCAATTGGGTTGCGGCATAAGCGATTGGTGCGGAGTGGCGCTCACCTCCACCTTAGGAATACCCGCCCCATTGCGATCGGTGACTCTTCCGGTGATTATCCCACCTGTCTCAAGATAAAAGTCGATCCCTTTCACTGCCGCACCTTTATCCACTTTCACTGGGATCGCAAAAAATGGATTATTGGTATCCTTGTAAAATTCGGCGACGAAACTATCTCTTTGAGCATAAACCCAGTATTCCCCCTGCGAGAGATTATCGATTTTGTAAACACCTTTGGCATCGGTTTCGGCATAAAATTTTTTGGGCATCGTCATGCTTTGAAATTTGAATGCGAAAACCTTAGCACGGGCAAGAGGAGCCTTACTGTCCTGACTCAGCACCATCCCCGAAATGGAACCGTTGCCCATGTCCTGAGCAGGAGCAACCATGGCTAACAGCAGCAACACAAACAGCCCGCAAGTCATTGCCTTCAATAGCCTCATATCAACCTCCATAAATTTGAAAGTGAATCGTTTCTGATAATTATTATGAATGAGCCAATACAATTTGTTTTAACTTCCTGCAAGTTTTATGCCATTGATTTCCTAAACAAAGACATCATCAAAATCTCAAACGAATTATCATCGAATGTTCGGCTCGTTTCTCAATAATTCCGACTTCAAAATTCTGATGACCGGTGGACCGATCATCGCGGCCGAGCGAGCCATCTCGATTATCGCTTCATTTAACTGCTGATTTCCCATGCAATTCCCATGCTCATAAAAATGGCACAACCTAATCGCCCCCCTCGGTGAGCAGGCTACCAAATAAGTGCCAAGACGCAATTGTCGCATGTAACCTGGTATAGCCCTTCTCGGTGATATTTCTGCATATTTGCTTCCTTGAAAGTATATCATGCAATAACAAAGAGCTTCTCTTTTCTCAAACTGTGCAAATCGGTTACCAAGCAGCTGGGAAATGTGCAATTCTTTCACAGTGGATTAGGGGATCAGAAGGGGTGGAAGTGCCTGAGTTCATGACGATGAATTTTTCCTTTTGGTACACGCTCGCGATCATAATTATCATGACCATCGCCTTGGTCAGGGAGCTATTTGAACCAGAGTTAACTGTTTTTTCCGCGTTGCTATTATTGGTGCTTGGGCACGTGATCACCACCCGTGAGGCATTAGCCGGCTTCTCTAACAGCGGGATGTTGACCGTTGGATTTTTATTCATCGTGGCGGATGCAATCAAACAAACTGGCCTCCTGAATCGCATTAGCGTCTTGCTTCTTGGGAAATCCAAACAAGGGATTACCCAAAAGTTATTGCGGCTTATTTTTCCCGTCGCATCGTTCTCAGCATTCTTTAATAACACCCCCATCGTGGCTATGTTAATCCCAGTTATTCATTCTTGGACAAAAAATCATGATTATGCGATCTCGAAATTTTTGATCCCGCTCTCCTATGCAACGATACTGGGCGGCATGTGCACGTTAATTGGGACAAGCACCAACCTGGTCGTTCATGGATTGATGATCGAGAGCGGGATCGAGGGCATGTCCTTCTTCGAATTGATGAAAATTGGTCTTCCTGCTGCACTTTTTGGGATCCTTTATATTGCCTTCATAGGACATCGGCTTTTGCCCGATCGCAAAGAACCGATCGCAGAATTGGGCGAGAACACCCGAGAATATGTTGTGGAATTGAAAGTTGAACCGAATTATCAGCATATCGGTCGCTCCATTGAGGAGGCCGGGTTGCGCCATTTAAAGGGGCTATTCCTGTTTCAAATTGAGCGCCATGGGCAAATTTTGGCTCCTGTGGGACCTAATGAAACGATCCAATTAGGTGACCGACTGTTTTTCATCGGCCTGCCAGCCACGATCATTGAGCTACAAAAAACACCAGGATTATCCGTCATAAAGGATACAAAATTTGATTTGAAGAACTATGATTCCGATAAAATAAAAGCGTTTGAAGTTGTCATTTCCCCCAGTTCTCCCTTAAAAGGGATCAATGTCCGGGACAGCAATTTCCGCAGCCGCTATCAGGCGGTGATCCTTGCAATTCATCGAAATGGGGAACGAATTCAAAAGAAAATCGGCGACATTGTGCTTCGGCCTGGCGATACACTGCTAATTTTAGCCCGACATGATTTTCTAAAAAAATGGTATCATTCGAACGAATTCAATTTAGTTTCCGAGGCAGAGAATATTCCTTCTAAGCCAAAACGCTATGCCTATATGTCGCTAACGATATTTGTATTTATGATCTGTTTCATGGCTCTGGAGGTGATCCCCATTGTCTTTTCCGCGGCTATAGCGGCTGTGATGCTCATTTTTTCGAAATGCATTTCACCGACTGACGCCCAAAAAAGCGTCCAATGGAATGTGTTGCTGATCATTGCCTCGGCGCTGGGAATTTCTCATGCCTTAGATAACTCAGGCGTGGCAAGATTTCTGGCCGAGAAACTAATTGACTCAGTTGGCTCATTCGGCCCGGTAGCCATCCTGGCAAGCATCTATTTTCTTACCAGCTTTTATACGGAATTCATCACCAACAACGCTGCAGCCGCCCTTGTTTTTCCGATTGGATTTGCGGCTGCCCATCAGGTGGGTTTAGACCCTCGGCCCTTTGCCCTGGCCGTCGCAATTGGCGCTTCTGCCAGCTTCGCAACCCCCATCGGCTATCAAACGAATTTGATGGTCTATGGCCCTGGAGGATACAAATTTAACGACTATTTGAAAATCGGTATTCCACTGAATCTCCTGGTCGGGCTGATTGTCATCTTGATGATTTGGTTCTGGTATTTTTAATCCATAGATCAGTCCACGTGGCACCCTCCTCCTATCTATACGAATGCGAACATGACATGTCCCGCGATATGGCGAGGCGCCAGAACAGATATCATAAACGGCAAAAACAATGAATCCTTAAAAACGAGATCTGACCAATTGGTCTGAATTGATGATCTAATTGTCTTAACATCACGAACAAACAGCAAAGGAGTCACAAAATGAGTACCTTGGTGCCGCCACATGGCGGTGAATTAAAGCCTCTCTTGGTAAATGATGAGGAGCGCTTCGAACTGCGCGATCGGGCCCAATCGATGCGTCAGGTGCGAATGAGCTCACGAGAAACCTCAGATTTGATCATGCTTGGAATCGGCGCCTTCAGCCCATTAGATGGATTTATGAGACATGATGATTATATGAATGTGGTAGAATCAATGCAGTTGGCAAATGGCATCTTATGGCCTATACCAATTACGTTGGCCGTCGACCAAGCACAAGCGGATGGTATTCACCTCAGCGAGGAAATAGCATTGATCGATGACGAATCCAATGAGCTTATGGGGATCATGAAGGTCGAGGAGAAATATAGGTACGACAAGCGCCATGAGGCCGCGAATGTATTCCGCACGACAGATGAGGCACATCCTGGGGTCGCCAAAATTTATGCTCAGCCAGACATTTATCTGGCTGGCCCGGTCAAAGCGCTGAGCGAAGGAGAATATCCCGACCGATTTAAAGGGTACTATGCCCGCCCAGCCGAGACACGTGCAATATTTGCGCAATTAGGTTGGGAGAAAGTCGCGGCGTTCCAAACGCGCAACCCGATTCATCGCTCCCATGAATATGTCACTAAAATCGCGCTCGAGGTGAGCGATGGCATTCTCATCCATCCCCTGGTCGGGAAGCTGAAAGATGACGATATCCCTGCCGAAGTCCGGATGAAATGCTATGAGGTGCTGCTACAAAATTACTATCCCAAGGATCGCGTCATCTGCAAAGTTTATCCAATGGAAATGCGCTATGGTGGCCCTCGGGAAGCGGTCCTCCATGCCATTTTCCGACAAAATTTCGGCTGCAGCCATCTCATTATTGGCCGCGACCATGCTGGGGTGGGTAACTATTATGGGCCGTTTGATGCTCAAAAAATTTTTCAGGAAATTGATGACGGCAAACTGGCTATCAAGCCGCTCAATATCGATTGGACCTTTTGGTGCTACAAATGCGAAGGGATGGCATCTATGAAGACCTGCCCGCATACCCAAGCAGATCGATTATTAATCAGTGGCACAAAACTTCGCCAGATGTTAGCCAATGGGGAGCGGCCTGCCAAAGAATTTAGCCGACCTGAAGTGATCGATATTTTAATGGACTATTATAAAAACGTCAATCATAAATGATTTTCTATCACCATAATTGCAGCAGTTTGTATGAAAAGGCAAGATTGAAAATTGAAGGGAACATACAATGACGGAACAAAAGGCAACCAATATCACCTGGCACCACAGCAAGGTGACCAGGGAAGATCGCGAGAAATTACTGAAGCAAAAAGGCGTGGTGATCTGGTTCACAGGCCTTTCCGCCTCTGGCAAGTCAACCATCGCCCATACTGTAGAAGAAAAATTATACGACCGAGGGATTTTAACCTATGTTTTGGACGGCGATAATATTCGACACGGTTTGAATAAGAATCTGGGTTTTTCCCCACAAGATCGGGAGGAGAACATTCGCCGAATTGGCGAAGTGGGCAAGCTGTTCACCGATGCGGGAATTATCACCATGACAGCTTTTATTTCACCGTATCGCGCCGATCGCGATAAGGCGCGCCAATTGCATGAACCCGGTCGGTTCATTGAGGTCTTTGTCGACGCACCGTTGAGCGTGCTGGAAGAGCGGGATCCGAAAGGCCTGTACAAAAAAGCCCGCGCTGGGCAAATCCCAGAATTCACTGGAATTTCTGCGCCGTACGAAGCCCCGCTAAATCCAGAAATTCATCTCGACACCAGCAAGATGACTGTGGAAGAATGCGCTGATGCTGTAATTCAGTATCTGGAAGAGAAGGAAATAATCCCGAGCTAAAAAGAATAGGTCAACACTCAAATGCACCTGTACGATGCTGATCTCATACTGATTCCATCTGGTTGAAACAGATGGAATCAGTATCATCACAAAAAAGCCTCGCTTTTAGCTGATAGAACATCGCTTATCTTAATCATTTATGCTCAAGACCTTCTGCGCACTCAATTGCATAAGATCGTCCCAGGAATATTCCTCTAATACCCTGTAACCCAATTGGAATTGACTTCAAAGAATAAAAATCATTCTGGTTTTTACATCATCAAGATCGACAATTTAGCACAAAGATGGCAGATGCGGTGACCAAATTCAAAGCTACCTGGTCCTGACATCAATAGGCATAACTGAATTGTTAGGAAATTACGCAAAGAATTGGTATGGTAAGAAGATTGTTGGCCACGCTCTGACCAGGGAAGTTTATTGGCATCAGATCTAAGCCGAACATGACTGCCAGGGTCTTTGGTCGTGCTCGCAGGAAAATGCAAGAAATAATCTCCAATATGATGCTTGGGCAGGATAACTTATCGATTTTCGTTTTATGGAGCTACTGATTACCAGGAAGATTTCTGAACTCGCACATCGCCATCAACTGAAGAATGAAATAACATTCTGACCTTCCACAGGGAGCGAAGAATCGCTTGGCCCACAAAACATGCAATAGCTTATCGAACGAATTGTTCGTCGCTTCGCTCATCGTGACAACTTTATCCCCATTCATTCGCTAAAGTGGACGTCAATGTGCATTGGCAGAACTGACCAGCTTGAGCAAATGATGCCGTTGGCGACCCATATTTGTGAGATAGGCTTGGGAGAAACATGAGGGTATGATAATGTGAAACTAAAACCGTGAGGTTAATACTCGGTTTCATGATCTGGTATAAACCCTGGATAAACTGAATATCACTCTTGTCCAAAATAAGATGTTTCGTTTACCATTTTAGACAGCAGAATACCACAAGATGCTGGTTAAATCGTCAATGGATTCAGTCGGTTATTATGGTCAATAAGGTTTCTGAACACCAGAGGAATTAGGTCCAATCGGAAATCATTTCTAATTCATGTTGTGACGCTTTTTGAAGAAAAATATCATCTTCAACACTTTTAAAAGAAGAATTTGCCCGATCTGTTGGGGAAAGCAATGCCTTTAAACATTTCCCTTCCACTTTTATTTGGGTGCCAATTTTGATTGTTGTTAATACGCCAGTCGCTATCATTTCATCGATGGTATTTCGATTGACATTCAATAATCGCTGTGCTTCTCTCAACGTTATCAGCTCATGATCCAGTAGCACGCGCATCACACCCTCCTCGTCAATTACTCGCCCACAATTGTCGTATTCAAAGTTAAAAAATGATAGCTTTCAACTCAGCAAACACTATTCCCGAGAAATGCAGAAATCAAAAAATTCTATTAATCGGATAGTGATTTGAAAATTTTTATGATGAACGTATGAGATCATCTGAGATGTTCTGGGGTGATTGAAAGCAGGCTGGATCGGAATGAGAAAAACTTGGGCATGTGATTCAAGCTAAGCCAGTTATCCATGAGATGGTTTTTTTAATTCCACAATGCTGGCGCCCCATCCCCCGATCTCGGGTGGGGCATCGCCGAACCAGGCGACCTGGGGATGCGCTTTCAAGACTTGATGAACCTCCCACTTTAGACGGCTTTTCCCTTTGCCATGGATTATCCGAAGCCGATAAAGCTTCAGCTCCAGCGCGTTCTGAATAAAATCGTTTACGATCTCTGGCACCTGCTCTGGGAAAAAGCCATGTAGGTCTAGGACGTCGGTCACTTCAATAAACTCGGGGAAATTATTCTCGTCATCATCCAATTCCCTTTGATCTGGAGCGGATTTCTGATCATGATTCTTTTGTTCCATTGCTTGTTCCCAATATGAATATTCGGCCAACCGCCCTGATATATCCCAGCATTTCACTTTTTCGGCGGCCCTATTGCGAGGCTGCCGCGACCTGTGCAGCATCTACAATATCCTCGCCACACTTTCATCCATCGACTTTTCTTCGACAGAAATGATGACTGGCAGAGCATCTTTGATGCCCTCAACATGGGATATAATGAAGATTTGTCGGAATTGCGAGGAGAGATGCTGCAATGCATTAAGGATCAGATCCTTGCGCTGCTCATCTTGAGAACCAAATATCTCATCCAGGACAATGAAATTGATCTGTGATCGACCAGCACGTTCTGCAACGACCTGACTGATAGCGATTCTTAAGCAGAGGTTCGCCAGGTCCTGCTCACCTCCCGAGAACCGAGCCAACGGAAAACGATCAGTTTGATCGTAGAGATAGATATTATAATCTTCATCCAATTCCAGAATCGAATACCGCCCCTGGGTGGTGCGTTGCAGTAGTTCCGAAGCTCGATGGGCAATGAGCGGCCGAATGCGCCCACTGAGTTCCTGCCGAAAAATTCCCAAATGATGATCCAACGATTTGAGATAAACAATTTCCTCTTTTAATTGATCGATTTCCTGTCGGAGCTTTTGGATATTATCCAGTTCGTGTTTCACATGATCCTTATCCTTTTGGATTCGAATGATCTCTTGCTCGGCATGATGAATCTGTTCGCGGGCTTGATCGATCTGACGCTGCTGGTGATCGACCTGTTGCCTAAGCAGCGCATATTTGGCCTCGTCGAATCCCAACGCGGATAACCGGTCCGTTTCTTGAGCTATTTCGGTTGCCAGATCCTTCAGTGTAGCACTGATTTGCGCTAATTCTTGTTGCTCATCGGGCAAACGTTTCAATTGCTCTTCATATTTCAGTGCTTGATCGCGCAATTCGGTCAACAGTTTTAATTTCTTCTTGAGCTCCAAATGGGCCGATTCATTATATTCCACCTTGCCGATGGCCGCGATTTCGGCCTTAAGTTGCTTCTGGCTGCGCAATAGATCTTCGAGCCGTTCTTTGGTCTGGGTCTTTTGCTTGTCTCGTTCGCGAAATTGTTCCTGCGCTTGCAACAGGCCATCGCGAAATTGATTAGCTTCTTTCAATTTATCGTTGATATCTGTGATAGCTTGATTCAAATTTTTTTCAGTTTCGCTGAACGTGAGAAATTCCTGGCGCAAGCTGTTCAGCTCGGCATCAAATTGTGCCAAAACCTGATCGTAATGGTCGTGCAACGGTCGGGTGCATACGGGACAGGGGCTTTCAGGACCGAGGTTCTGGATGTTGGTTCGCTTCTGTTTGATCTCAATCCCTTTTTCTTTGACTTTCGCTTTTTGCCCTTCTATCTGGGACAGCTCTTTGCGCAGTCGCTCGCGCTCGGCCTCTAACGCGGCAATTTTGGCATCTTGCTCCGCCACCTTTTGGTCGATCCCACTTAGCGCCTTCAATTCTTCCTCAAGCCGAGTCAGCGCAACTTGCTCCTTGGTGATGCGCTGGGCCAACCGTTGCAACTCTTCTTCCTTGCCTTTGAGAAGGAAAAATTTGGTACTTTCTCTATCCAGCCGATCTTTATCTCGTTGAACTCTGTTATAATCCGAAAGCTGCGGCTTCAAATACACCAGTTCTTGCTCTGCTTTCTGAATTGCTTCAATATTTTGCTGGGTCTTGAGCCGTCGTGATTCGAAGTCAGCCTGCCGCGATTTCCATTTCTCGATGCGAGCGAGAATTTGCTGATACTGATCCCGCAGTTGATTTTGAGTCTCGAATTCCCGTTTCAGTCCCACCATTTGTTCCTGAAGCCCCAATAGCTTCTGGTTCAATTCCTCTCGGGACTGAACCACCGCTTCCAATTTCAGCTTGAGCTGTTTCTGTTGCTCTTTCAATTCCACTTCGTTTTTGAGGCTGGCAGTAATTCCGCCCAGCCGCGCTTCTTTGGTAGAGCGATCGGATCGAATGTCCTCCCTGGCTCGGTCAATTGATTCAATATTGATCAGTCGGGCGATGCTTTTCCGCCGCTCCTCTGGCTGAAGGGTCGAAATGGCGGCCAATTCTTTCTGCCGCGCAAATACCGAAATAAAAAACGATCGATAATCCAGATTCAGCAGCTGTTCAATATAATCATTTACCCCACGTTCCTGCACCGCAATGGGAGTAGGGTCCGCGTTGAGGTACAGGGCAGCTTCTACGTTGGCGGCTTTGCCCTTCAGTTGCCGAACGATCCGGTATTCGTGATCCCCGCAGGTGAAGATCAGTTCCACCGAGCATGTTTCTCCAGCTCTACAGCATTGCGAGCGAACATCCTGCTTGTCTGTACGGCGAATTCGATTGCCATAAAGCCCCCACCCAATAGCCTCCACAATGGTTGTCTTACCAGCGCCATTGTTGCCTACAATGCCGATGAGATTCTCTGGCAGCTCAAGTTCAAGATCACGAAACCGCCGGTAATTTTTAAGTTTAATCGATCGGATGATCATCACTATCTAATCCCGAAAGATTCACCATCCTTAGGACTTAAGATCAAATTGCCAACGTGACCATCAACAATGACTTTCTAACCCGAGTCCCACGCCGTTCCGGCCACAAAATGAACTGTCTAATGGCTCGCTTGTGTTCTGATGGCGATCCTATGCAGTGCTCGCTGTCAGACAACTTGATCTGAAATGTCAACTAACCCATAAAATTTTTGAGCGAAAATTGTATATTACGCCCCCACTGCGATGGGCATGGAAAGTCACAGGTCACACAATTTCATGATGAAACGCTGTGCACTGTTCCGAATTTTCTGGAGACAAAGTGCTCAAATTTTTCACCGCAAACATTCATTTTGAAAATTGTATTGATTGTTGAAAGCTTGAATCGAGCGCTACATTTGGATCCTTTTTGATGGAAGCCAGAAGCTCATCCATGATGGCCTTTATGCTATTGTTCGTAGGGTTTAATGAACCAGATATATAGGACACCGAAGATAAAGATCACACTGTAACCAACGATCAGTACGATTCGAATCTGTTTTGAAAAGAGCAATTCATAAACGAGGCCAAAAGTGGATACAATTGAATAGATCAACCCTCGAAAGCTATGTTTGTCGAATTTTTCTTTCGGCTTTATTGGAATTAGCATATTTGACAGCTATTTTTCGTTCCGTTCATCATTTTTTCGATTGAACCGCTGGGCCAGTTCACTAAAAATAGTGCACTTCCACGAGCATGCTCTTGTTCGATCGCAACGGGCAACACCGCTGACATTGACTTTTTCAATGCATAAAAAGTCACATTAAAAAATGAAATCATGACTGGCTTTCCAGCCTAAATATCTTCGCGTTAAGTTTCCCCGCGCCGAATTCGGTGAAGCCGAATGCCCCTCGCCGAACCATCACTTGACCGAAAATGTCTCCATTTCGTCCATTTATAATTGGCGAGACCAAATGGTTTTTGCTGCAACATAGGAAATTCAATGAGGCCGTGTCATGTCATCCGCCAAATGACGAATAGGAATCTCTTTAAAAGCCGTTTTTGAATCCAAATCAACAACGAAACGGCTGAATCCGCAGGCATGATAATTGAACTCGTTATTGGAATTTTGCACCCAGGACCAATAACTTTTTGACCGAAAATGCCACATTTTCTATTCCGTTGTCATTGCGAGCGGAAACAGGAGGCGTGAAAACACCTGATTTGTCTGTCATTTCGAACGGAGCGAAGCAATATCTTCGCTTTCTTTGATTCAATGAGATTGCTTCAGCAAAAAACGCCTCGCAATGACAGCTAAGCCAGCAATGCATAGGCTCTCGTGTAAGAACGAAATAGCGTTAAAGCTCGACGGACTCCACTCCATTGACCAATTCCTTACTCAGATAACGCCATTCCTCGCCAGGCTCTAACAGATTTGCCGCCTCCTTTGGCCCCCAGCTACCTGCGACATAGCCGTAGAGCTTGATCTCTGGATTTTCGTTCCAGGCGGTTAAAATTGGATGCAAGAACGACCAGCATGCCTCCATCACATCGGCACGAGTGAACATCATCAGATCCCCCATGATGCAATCCAATAACATCTGCTCGTACGGCTCTGGATACTCTATTTCTCCCAGGTCTTTGTAATGAAAATCTACGTTGACTGATTTGATGTTGAAACCGGCACTGGGCATTTTCATGCCAAATTTAAACCAAATGCCTTCGTCGGGCTGAATGCGAAATACCAATTGGTTATCGTTATATCGAGTTGGAAATTCTCGGGTGAATAGTGAGTGGGGTGATTTTTTGAAGTAAAACGCCACTTCGGTGATCTTCGTAGGCAGTCGTTTGCCTGTGCGAATGTAAAACGGCACGCCCCCCCAGCGCCAATTATCAATAAAAAATTTCATGGCCACATAGGTCTCGGTTCTGGATTCCTTATCAATCTTTTTTTCTTTGCGATAGGCAGCAATCTTTTCCCCTCGAATAATGGACTCCAAATATTGTCCCCGAACTACCTGCTTGCCGACATTTTCTGGGGTAATCGGAACCAACGAATGGAACACTTTAATCTTTTCATTGCGAATGACCTCTGCTTCAAATCGAGATGGGGGGTCCATCGCAAACAGCGACATCAGTGGCAACAGATGGGTCTGGACCATGTCGCGTAGCGCACCATTGGCGTCGTAATATTCAGGCCGATCTTCAACGCCGACACTTTCTGCCGCGGTGATCTCTACCCGCTGGATGTAATTTCGGTTCCACAGTGGCTCAAACATTGCATTTGCCAACCGAAATGCAATAATGTTCTGCAATCCCTCCTTGGCAAACATGTGATCCATTCGATAAATTTGGTGCTCTAGAAAATATTCATGAAGCTGGGAATTCAATGTACATGCCCCAGCCAGATCTCTACAAAGCGGTTTCTCCAGCACAATCCGCTTCCATCCGTTGCTCTGGCTTGATCGATGGAGCTCATGAGCCCCCAAATTGGCGATGACGGCTGGATAGACACTGGATGGAATCGCCAGATAATAGATCGTATTACCATTTGCTTCGACCAATCCATTCAGCTCGCCAAGCCGCGTCTTAAATTGCTCATAGGCCTCAGAATTGGCAGGATCGAGCTCCTCGTAATATATCTTCGTTAAAAAGTCTCGCAACAACTTTGGATTCACTGGCTTGCTTTTGGCAAATAACTTGATATTGATGTTCACCTTCTCTCGGAACGACTCATCGTCATAATCGGATCTCCCCACCCCAAGGATGGCAAAATTGGCGGGCAACCGGTTCTTGCGGTACAGTTCAAACAACGACGGAATGAGCTTCCGCTTGGTCAGTTCGCCTGACGCACCGAAGATCACCATGACAAAATTTTCAGCTTTTTCCATATCTTTCCTTTTACTCCCTCATACAAAGTTAACGATTGTGAACTGACTGATAATTGAAATATCTTTGCCCAAAACCAAGCATCAATTGTTGGTCTGCCGCATCAACTTTTTCTGGGCAATTCGATGTCGATCTGATTGGCTCGATATTTGGGCATGGCCACTAAATGCTGAATTCCCCGTTTCCCAGCGACAATCACATCACTTGCCAAGCCGATGAAAAGTCCGTGTTCCACAATACCGGCCTTCGCGCTCAATTGCGCGGCAATCAGCTCTGGCTGGACCAAGTTGGAGAATTTGCAATCAATGATGAAATTTCCTTGATCAGTTTGAATGGGTTGATGGTTCGAATTGAGCCGAAGCTTAGCATCTCCGGCAAGCTTTGCCAGATAATTCAGCACAGGACGGCAACCAAATGGCACAACCTCCACTGGCACGGGATGTTTAGCGCCAAGAACTGGCGATAGTTTGCTCTCGTCCACGGCAATAATCAGTCGATGGCTGTGTTCAGCCAAAATTTTTTCTCGCAACAATGCACCACCGCCGCCTTTAATGAGATTTAGCTGTGGATCTACCTCGTCAGCACCGTCAATGGTGAGGTCCAGTTCGGGATATTGCTCCAGCGTTGCCAATGGAATACCAAATTGCCGGGCATATTGCTCGGTTTGTTTTGAACTGGGAATGCCAATAATCGCTGTGAGACGTCCCTCACGCAGGCTCTGTCCAATTTCTTGCAAGGCAAACCAGGCCGTACTCCCAGATCCCAATCCGATGATCATACCGCTCTCAATAAATTGCACGGCTCGTTGAGCTGCCTGTTTTTTTAATTCGTCTCGTTGCTCCATCGGGTTCTGTACATCCCATGTGCTTTCGATATGTACAAAAGCTGGTTGAAAATTTTAACCCCCTCTCAATGCCAAGACTCTACGGCTGTCGATCACTATTAACTATTGAAAATGCGACCTCTCAGATCGATGAGGTGATTGCATCAATCCCTCGGATGATGTTTCCAGTAAGGTGAAATCGTACGACCTTTCGCTGTGCTGCGCGCAATGCCTCATAATCCCCCAATGCCTGAGCCAATGCCAGCGTTCCAAAGCGAATGCGCGTGGTCGAGTCGCCCGGCGGATTGGGAATGACTGCATCTTCATCCCCAGCAGCAGTTATTTGGATGAACAATCCATTGCCTGCGTCACCTTTATGGAGCTGACCAGTGGAGTGCAAAAACCGCGGCCCGTAACCCACCATGGTCGCCAGTTGATACTTTTGCTGGATCGCGGTTCGCAACTTTTGTAACGCTGCATCGGTTTCGGCCGTTGGTGCGAGAAAAGCCTGAATCGCTACATAACTGCGGCCTCGACCGTTTTGTCCCGGATTCGCCTGGTCCATCAATTGTCGGATCGCTTCGTTCATGCCGTTAACTGGCTTCGCACTCCAAATCTTTATATCATCCACAACAGCCGTCGGCTCCGCATCAGGCAATTGGTTGGTGCGTTGATAGCGAGCGATCATCTGCCGCGCCAAAGCTTTGGCAGATTCCACATTTGGCTGATCAAATGGATTTACCCCCAAAAAATAGCAGGCCACCGCAGTTGCCATCTCCCACCGAAACAACTCGGCCCCGAGGTCATAGCGATCATTGAGCACAATTTTTATCACTGGATGGCCGGCTGCCATCAGCTTGTTCACTTGCTGTTCGTCATAACCATCTGATGCTATGGTGATTAACACGAACAGCCGATCATGGCTGTAGGCCATCGCATCTTGCATGGCTTCACCGATGATCGGAACGATCCCGGTTCCCTCTTTTCCTGTGCTTTCAGCGATCAATTGTTCGATCCAAGCGCCCAATGGTGTTAGGCTGGACGAGAGCAGAAATGTGATCTTATCCCGGCCAACACAAGCCAGTCTTCCAATCGCCGCACCCAAAATTGCACCCGGATTATTTTCTGGGGATTGCAAACAAAGCTGAGCCATGGCGTGCGCGCGATCCAGCAATCTGGTGAGATCTATGCCAACGATCCCTGCGGGGACCAAGCCAAATAATGTGAGCGCTGAAAACCTTCCACCGACATTAGGATCATTCAAAAATATTTTGCGAAATTTCCATTCTTTGGCCAAGGATTCAAGGCCGCTGCCCGGATCGGTAATGGCGATGAAGTGTCGTCCCGTCAATTCGTTGCTCAGCGTTTGCTGAACATGAGCGTGAAAATATCGGGTCAGCGAAATCGTCTCAACCGTACCTCCAGATTTGGTCGAAGCAATAAATAGCGTTCGGAGCGGGTCCAAACGACGTGCATAAGAAAGTACCGCCCCTGGAACCGTGCTGTCCAACACGGCAAGGTCCAAATATCCTGGCTTCACTCCGAACACTGCACGAAATACTTCGGGGGCTAAACTGGAGCCGCCCATTCCCAACAATAATGCGTGGGTCATCCCCTCCCTTCGAACCTCATCGACGAACGACTCAATCTGGGCAAGGTGCTGCTTCATGTGCTCCGGCGCCCGCAGCCATCCCAGTCGATTGGTAATCTCGTCAGGAATGGGCTTCCAAACGGTATGATCATGTTGCCAGATGCGTTCAATGATCCGTTGCTGTCTCAATTGCTCAGTCGCCGCAATATATTCGGCTTCATATCTTCCCAATTCAAGACCAATATCCATAGTTCTCAATTTTAGCTCTCAATCAGTTTGCTGAATGAATATTTTAATTCTCCCCCGATAAAAAATCTGCTTGATATGGCGCCTGCTTTGAATAATCCTGCGCTCGAAACTTCTTTTAATTCGCACTGCCAGACAGTCATGCCAGAGATATGAATAAAATCGTCTCAATGAATTTTCTTTTCGATTGGCGTTGAAAAGGTTCAGATCGGTTTTGGTCGGATTTTCGCCTATAAAAACGAAGCATCTCACCTTTTCTACTCCAGCGCAATCCAATCACAATCGGCAATCTGAACAAGCTTCGCCTCTTTTAATCAGGATTCCTGAAAATCAATTCGAGCCAGCAAGCACAAAACAATTCTCAATTTCATGAATGATGAAACTCCTATTTCCCCACCAATCGCAGAAGAATTGAGATCGGCAGCACTATTGTTTTGCAGCCAACAAAGCGAATCCCCCAGTCCCATTCCGATAGGTTCATTTTTTTTTTGGGCGTGGATAGGCCCTTTTCCACATGCGACGAACCGATGATGTGTGCTATTGGTCCATTCCAACTCAAGGGAATTTTACAATGAAGCATAAGTTTCATTGCTGAGATTTTGTATTAGTAAAATTTTGCTGGAGAAAAACATGGCTTTAAAGCGCTGGCTAAAAAGCTTACTCAGGCCACACCACTTCTCGGATGGATGAAAGTCTTTGAAAAAGAAAAGTATTCATACACGAGCCTTACGCAAACTCTAGATTGAATTTGCTATTCAATGGAAAAATCGGTGCATCAGCTCTGCAAAGGCATCAGAAAATTTGAAGCGATCGTTTTCACGAATCCGCGGCCCATGGATTCACGAATTGCAATCAAGGTTTTCGGCGGAGCGAAGACCCGTTTACTTACAATTGCTTCCCTTGAACAACAACAATCACAAAATTGCCCAGAGGTATCAGAGATAATGCTGATGATGTACGGATTACGCTCTACGAGTTCAATACTGAAAGCGCTGCGCCAATAATTCCGGCATCATTTGCCATTTTTGCTGGCAGGACCTCGGTTTTCAGATCCAGGTAGGGGAAAAATAATTCTGGATTTTCGCTAACACCACCCCCGATGATCATACAATCGGGCGAGAACAGCATCTCCATATATTGCAAGTATCGATTCACCCGTTTCGCCCAGACCTCCCAACTTAAATTTTCGCGTTCTCGAACCACAGTGGCAGCTAATTTTTCAGCATCGATGCCATCCATGATAATATGACCAAACTCAGTGTTGGGCACCAAATGACCATCTACAAACAGCGCACTGCCGATTCCGGTTCCTAACGTAAACAGTAGCACAACGCCGCCGCCTTTTTTGTTTCGCGATTGGCCAGCTCCGAACACCATTTCGGCGATGCCTGCCGCATCCGCATCATTGATAACACTGACAGCGCCAGACGTCACCTCTCTTAGCCGATCTGCAAGGTTCACGCCAATCCAACTCGGATGCAAATTAGCTGCCGTGAAAACTCGGCCGTTTTTCACGACCCCGGGATAGCCACAGCCAATGCTGCCATGCCAATTCAACTGCTGAACCATTTCACAAATAAGATTGAACATGGATTCAAACGTCGCGGGCTGAGGCGTTATCATCTTCAGCGGCTTATCGAGTAGTTTGCCCTGATCAGCCGCAACCAATGCCGCTTTTATCCCGGTGCCTCCGATATCAATACCAAGAATCGTGCTATCATTGATTTTTTCGGTCATCAAAATTCAGCTTCGGGGTTTTGCGTTCGTCGGGACTATTGCCCAGATTTTACGTCGATTATTTTGTTCCCGTTTATTGCAACTTATCTCAAGTCGCACAAATCAGGAATATCATATTTTGAGCAGGAAACTATTAAAAAGTTTTATTGATAATGCCAAGGCAGGTTAGGCACAAATAGCTTAGGTAATAAGATAATACTTTTATCTAAATATGCAAGCGATTTTTTTTGGCGAAGAAAAAAATCTGAACGATGTGCTAAATCAACCTTTAACATCCAATGAAATTTTGGAGATCAGAGATACATGGAGATGAGGTCGATCCTATTTAGCCGGTTCATCTTCAGCCAGACTACCAGGGACTTTTTCACGGGCACACATCACCAAGCAAAAATAAAGCAATGGAGCTGCTAAACTGAATTCGAGCGACTGGCTCCATTGCTTTTAATAGACACTATGAGGCGGGCGCCCAAAAACAACGCTTCGGCGATGTAACTTTCCCATCCTTTTTCAGTTTGTTGATGATCTTGGAAACCTCATCTTTATCGATGCCTGTCATCTCTGCCACATCGCCAGGTCGAAGCGGCTTGCCCGCTTGTTGCAAAGCAGTGAGAACCATCTGTTCCTTATCAGCCATCTTTTCCTCCATTCGATTTTTTTATACTTCTATCCAATAGAAAATATTTTAACCATCTCGGTCCGCGGATCTAAGAACCAACCCTTCAGGCGATTCATATTTAGCTAAGCGACAGAAGCCAAAAATTATTTAATTCATCTATTGGCTGACAATATATATTTTTGCTCATCTGCTCTGATTTCAATAAAAAAATTAGCAGCGAGCTATTCTTAAGGAGTGATGGCGAATGCCTGGTCTTTGCGGAGTCGATTACATTGCTTCCACAGCTACCTTTATTTTCACCTGGAATTCAACCTCATTATTCTTCACCGCACCACGTTGTTCAACGATCTCAAACCAGTAAAGTTTCTGCCCTTTATCTAAGAGCTTTTTAATAGCCGTTTTTACAGCATCCGAATAACTATTCCCGGAAATCCCCACAACTTCCATCATGTGAATCATGCCTCTATTCCTCCATCTGATTAAAAATTTTCACGGCTGAGCTGATTGTTTCAGCCTCATACCGGTTCCTATGCCTTCTAAAAGCCGAAAGCCTTCATTTTTGTGGCCATTATGGCTCAATGGCCAAAGCTTTTTCTATCGCCTGAATTAGCTCCTCACTTTCCGGCTTGGTTCGAGATCCGAATCGAGCAATGATTTTCCCGGATCGATCGACCAAAAATTTATTAAAATTCCAGCTAATCTCACCTGCAAATTGAGGATTTGTCTCTTTAGAGGTTAAATATTGGTAGAGCGGCGCGATATCTTTCCCTTTTACTGAAATTTTCGAAAACATTGGGAACGTCACATTGTAATTCAAACTACAAAATTGCTTAATCTGCTCATTTGTCCCCGGCTCTTGATTCATAAAATTATTGGCCGGAAACCCTAACACGACCAGTCCCTTATCCTTGTACTGCATATAAATCTTTTGAAGCCCTTCGTATTGCGGGGTAAAACCACATTTGCTGGCGACATTGACAATTAACATGACTTTGCCTTTAAATTGTTCAAGTTTTACGTCGTTTCCGTCAATATCTTTGACCACAAAATCATAGATCGATGCCATCGGTTTTCCTTTCTGGTCGTCAAGAGAAAATATTTGGCTGACATTCATTGAAAAAATAAATAACCCAATGAACATAAAAATGAAGTGTCTCTTCATATTGCGATCCTCCTTGGTTAAAATTCCTATTCAATTTCACCGTTTAGATGATCGAACCACCGTTTCGATTCAGATTTTTTTAGTTGAAATTGTCATGCCAGCCTTGCAGATTTAATCTTTGGGTGAGTGGTTGCCTGTCATTCAACAAATGAATGACAAGCTGAGTCGGGCAAGGCTTATTTAATCAAATTGATCTGAAGATGTGACGCAGACTTATTTAATCCATGGGATCAAAGCGGTTGGAAGGAGCAGTTCAGCTATAAATAGCGAAAACCATTTCATCAGCAATTGCTGGTCAGCGAGACCCTCTTCTCCTTGGTAAAAATGTGAATTCCATCCGCCACGGGCTGTTGTCGATTCCACTGGAAATGGATCAATGGAATCGCATTTAGTAATATTCCGGAACCGAGGAACAGCCCCGAGCCGACGGATGGAATTCATGGCTATTCTACCAAATCAGAACTTTTTAAATTTACTGCTGACCACACCACACACTGGGCACTTATCTGGTAAAGTGCCATCAATCTGGGTATAGCCGCAAATTGGACAGATGTAAACTGTCTTGAAATCAAAATCCTTGCCCTGTCTCACTTTCTCTTTGGCTTCCTGATAATATGCGGAATGGATTTTTTCAGCTTCGATCGCATAATGAATCGACCGTTGCGCCTCCTTCTCGCCCTGAAGCTTAGCAACGGCATCATACGCCGGATACATTTCCTCCACTTCGAAGTTTTCGCCATTGATGCCAGACTGGAGATTCTCTTCGGTTTTGCCAAGATATCCCAGATTTCTGGCGTGATTGATGGCATGTACCTGTTCCGCGTAAGAAATTGCCTTAAACAATTTGGCAATATTGGGATATCCCTCGGTCTCAGCGATTTCGCTAAACGCCAAGTATTTCATGTGAGCCATGGATTCACCGGCAAACGCCTCCGACAGTGATTTTTCAGTCATTTTTTTCATTTTTAACATCCCCTCCAGATTTTTGGTGTTATAGATGAATTGATTTTTTTTCGAAAGGGCGATTGAAGAAATTTTATCTTAATTTTAAACGAAGCATAATTTTCAACGGAATGTGACCCATGAAAATTTCAATCGATTCACCGAAAGCACGTTTCAAAGCGAACGCTTAATCGATCACTCTATACCAGATACGATTCTCATCCTGAGGAGTGCGCACCTCGTTCCGTCGGGATGGTCCTCCATGAAATAAACTAAAAGCGCGGTGCTCCTGGATGAAAAATATTGTCTCATCAGAAGGATCGGCGCAATTGAAATCGGGCCTGGACGGATTATGCCATCGGCCAGAACCGATTATCGTACCAGACGCTTTCTTTCAGCGCATGATCGAGATCATACAAAAATTGCAGGTGTGTCTTCTCCCAATTGGCCAGCCAATCGAACAATTCTTTCTCTAATGGGTGCGTGGCCGTTTGGGCGCTCTGGGAATAAAACTTCACCGCATTCTCCTCCATGGCCATGGCTGCGGTAATAGCGGCCGCCTCGTAACTGGCCGCAGAGATCTGATCGCTCACCTTTTTCGTCAACACTGCAGCATTTATCCAACCATGGCTGCCCTCATAACGTTCCGAACCGAGTTGTCCGGAATTCATCAGACGGTGATATTGTCGAGATAAAACCTCAATATGCTTTTGTTCCTCGGCTGCCATGGTCTCAAAAATCTCTCGTACCGCCTCGCTCTGGGTATTCTGAGCGGTGACCTCATAGAAAGCTTTTCCCTTTCGCTCCAACAAAATTGCCCCTTTAATAATATCTAATCCTGGCTGATCTCCCATCGTCTGCTCCTTGAACAATTAGTTTACTGATCCATTCTTTGACAAACACTCGCTGCAAATTCCTTTGAAATAACCATGAATTGCCTCTATCTTATGCCCCTCCACACACATCTCCTCCTGATAGATGCATGTCACATCCAGGTCAATGATCTTTCCGCACTGCCGACAATAAAAATGGTGATGCGGTTGAACAATATACTCATATCGAACCTCGGATTCAGTGATAGTGAGCAAATCTACCAATCCGTGCTGGCGAAGGACATCCAGCGTATTGTAGACAGTAGTTTTCGATAATGTGGGCACTTTTTTATAGAGCGCGGCATAGATCATATCCACCGTCGGATGGGTATGGTTCTTATCCAGATATTCCAGGATCTTTATGCGCTGGTAGGTAGGCTTGATCCCTCTCTCTGAAAGGATCTGTTTATACTTTTCCATTTTATTTCTCAGACCAGTTAGGAATCTGTTTCATTTTATAATGAATATAGTTTAAAATTATTACAAAGTCAAGTGGTTTTTTTGTGTGCGATAAAATAAAGAAGATCGATGCATGAGGGTGGATGCAAAAAATTTTATCTTCCGTCCCCCCTATATTCCGCCGGCCATGCAGTACTCTCATTGACTTGACATGCCGGAAAACCTATCAAAAATTTTGGGAATCGCTGCGATGCCAAAGCCGTTGGCAGCACTGATCAGCTAACTCCAAAGAGAATAACCCAACTGAAAAATTATTGGTGTCTTATTGAATATGGGATGATCAGTTGGGGTGTGGTTCATTCATTGGAGATCCTAATTATTTTCTGTTTCAAAATGGGCAATTCAATGAGGTCATGTCATTCCAACAAATTCAGGCATCTCTTTAAGAGTCGCCTGTTGAATCAAATCCAAATCGAGATGCCTGTCTGCCAGTTGACGGATGGCATGATATTTTAGACTGTTCATGGAATTTTGCAACTGGAAATAACAAGTGTCTGAACGAAAATCATATTATTTGACCTTCACTCGGCCCTCTTATAAAAAAAGAGGGTATCCTCCTTCCAGGTGTAGTGCCCATAGGGCATGAAACGGGTTCGAAGAGGAGGGATGAAAAGCAAAAAGCAAAATTGTTGTTCCAGTTTCTAGTTTTGTTGTTTTCGTTCAGACACTCGTTAAAAGTCGAATGTGGATCCTATTAGCCTTTCACCGATGGCGCTTAGCGCAATAGTATCAATTTTCGAGTGGCTTCAAAATTATCTGTCTTGATCCGATAGAAATAGATGCCCGATCCCACAAAACGACCGTTATCATCTCTGCCATCCCAAATGAGCCTATGATGCCCACTGGATTGTCGTCCATCGATCAGCCTGGCGACGCATTGACCCAGCATATTGTATATTTCAAGGGTGACCTGTTGGTCAAATGGCAACTCATAACTGATTTCGGTCTCCGGATTAAAAGGATTGGGAATATTTTGATAGAGTGCAAATTTGGCTGGTACCAGTACCTCACGCACCGATGAATAGCTGAATTTGCCATTCGTATCAATTTGTTTGAGCCGATAGCGATATTTTCCACTGCCTTGTGGATAATCGATAAACGAATAGGAATGAATTTCTGAGCTGGTACCATGGCCTTTGCGAAAACCAATTTTTTGCCAATTGTTTTGGTCAGCGAATTGGCGTTGGATTTCAAAACCAAAATTATTTAATTCAGAAGCCGTGTTCCAGTGTAATTCGATTCGTCCATCCACCCAGTTGGCGGTAAAATTGGTCAGTTGGACTGGCACGACCACATTGGAGGTTTTCAGGATCGTGCTATATGTTCCAACTGCCCAGGCCATTTGATCATTTACCACATCGATATCATACAGGTTATTTTCAGTTCCGATATTTAACTTGAACCAGTTGACTCCCCCATCCATGGTCTTATAAAGGGCCCCGGCGCTGCCTTGAAGCGCTGCCCATCCGATCAGCGGGGTAATAAATCGAAGCGCCCGCACCTGATCAATGGAAGAAAATGCAATCTGCTCTTGCCAGGTTTTCCCAGCGTCGCTCGTAAAAAGAATGGACTGGCCCCCGATCCAACCGACCTCATCGCTGAGAAAATAGAGTGAATAAAAATCATCGTTTCGGCCAGTATTCACTGGGATCCAGGTGTTACCACCATCCGTGGTGTGAGCGACATTGCCGTTTTCGCCGACCACCCAACCATGTTGTTGATCAACAAAGAAAATCCCTCGCAGTGACGCATTGGCCGAGCAGTTTTGCTGTTGCCAATGATCGCCTCCATCCACAGTATGCAAGATAATGGAAGTATCGGCAGATACCGGGCCACCGCAAACCCATCCCTCCTGATCGTTCAAGAAGAAGCAAGAATGGAGGAATTTGTTTGTTCCGGACGGCTGTTCCACCCAATCTTCATTAATGCCACCAGTGGTCGTTTTCAAAATGACGCCCCATTCGCCTACCGTCCAGCCAAGCTGATTGTTAATCATAAACACATCAAGCAAATTTTGCGGAGCCGAAGATGCCTGCGGCGTCCATGTTTGACCGCCATTGATACTTTTCAGGATTGTCTTGTTCGGGCCAACGATCCAGCCCGTATCCGGGCCAGTGAAATCGATCCCGTAAAAATGCCAGGTGGTCGTTCCCGTGCTCACTTCCTGCCACACCGTCCCATTGTCCAGCGATTTCAAAATGATCCCCGCATTACCCACGGCCATCACAAAATTCTCATCGCTAAAAGCAACAGCTTTCAGATTCCGTCGTGCCTGATTGGTGACTTCGGACCAGGTGGTGCCCCCGTTCACCGTTTTCAACATAGAGCCCCCTTCGCCAACGACCCATCCCAAATTTTGATCTCGGAACGCCACGGCCCACAAGAATTTATTCGAGAGCGGATGGGATTGTTGGCTCCACGTTATCCCACCATCATCGGTTTTCATGATAACCCCTGAGGAAGATTGGCCTTTGCCGACGGCCCAGCCGTTGGAATTATCCACGAAATAGGCACAAAACAGTTCGCTTGTTGCACCAGACGAACAACTCGCCCAATTTTGGCCACCATCCTGGGTTCTTAGGATGATATCATCCGATGAATTGCTGCTGCTTCCCACAGCCCACCCCATCGTGGGGCTAATGAATCCGATCCAATTCAAAGCCGCTGCTCGGGCATCCACGATCACAGTCCAATTTATCCCACCATCAACCGTAGATAGCAGCACCCCCTGGCCTCCACTGATGCCAGCCGCCCAACCCTTCTGGCTATCATGAAAAAATAGCCCTCGAACATCCACATTAGCCAAAGTGGCTATGAGATTCCAAGAAATCCCCCCATTGGTTGTTTTTAACACTTTGCCTTCTGTCCCGGCTGCCCAGCCGACGTTCTGATCAACAAAATAAACCGCATTGAGATCCCCTGCAACCCCGGCCACATTGTGGGTAACGTCCCAATTGACGCCCCCATCCGTGGTGCGGATAATCGTTCCAACGCCACCAACCGCTATAACGGTCTTTGAGCTGAATGCCCAGAGATCGTTCAGCGCATTACCTTGAGGCAAGGGATTTTGCCAGAACCAGTATTCTTGGCCAGCTGCAATGGCAACTGTCGTCAAAATAATCAATAATGCTCCAGAATATTTGCTCATACGTTCACCTCTTCTTAATTCATCCTTTTGTTTGCTCAATTTTTCTGATGCGCACTGATTAACGCAAGCGAAAACGTCATCTCCGATAATGCCAGCGACTGTTCTTTATTGAACCTGATGCTAAAACGAATATTTTGTCTCAAACTGATTGACGAAACATAAAAAAGGCACGGTTCAGATGGTTCTACCAGTTATTTCTGTCCCTGCGCTTTGATTTTTTAAACAGAGTTTGATGATTTTTTGCTGAAATAGTTCATGTTAGAAACATAGGTTCACTTTGATCATCGGCTGAAAGCGAAACGCCGTTCTGGTCGACAACGAAAGGGAAGAAATCATCTCGTTTGATTTTGATTTGCGCAACAACGATGACCAATTGGAGCAGCCCAAGCCAGATGCAGATCAGCGCTGGAAAGTCGATTGGCAAAATTTTTAGTGAATCATCACAATCAAGTTAATCAATTGTTTCCAAATTATCAATACATTTTTTTGAAAGGACAAAATTATTGATCGCATTGATTCGTTTTTTGCATTACAGACCAACATCTCGCAGCGAGCCTTGCATCATCTCAGCCGGCGCTGAATATGATTCAATCCCTTTCGTCATCTTCGCGGCATAAACCACTTCTGCCCTATAATATACGACAATTTGCTCCATAAGAAACCAATCTTGACGCACGATGTGTGAAGACATACTGCATGAATATCTGCAATTTCCTGACTCGATCTATACCATTCCCGTCCCTATGCTCGAAAACAGATCAATTTGTGGCTGAGCTGTGACACGAAGTTTTACCTTTTTCTGTCTTAATCGCTTCAAGTCCTCTTCGATCAAAAACAATTCCCGGCGATAGCGATTCGGCTGTCGGACTTCGAGCTGTTGGGCGATTTTAAGACCCTTTTGATAATTTTGCTCTGCATGGGAATAATCTCTAGTGCGATCATAGTAAATTCCCAGTCCCCAATATCCCCAGAAGCCATTCGGGTTAATTTCGGTGGCACACTGAAAAAGCTGATAGGCGTTTTCATATTGCTTCTGTTTGAGCAAAATTTGGCCATAATCAAAGTAGTTCTTCGAATCCAATGGGTCTTTTAAAATCGTCATAAAGAAAAATTGGTCGCGCTGGTTCTCCCAATATTGCTTCATGCTGACCTTGGCAGCAATCAACGCGATTAGAAAAATATTGCTGGATAGGCGCTCGTTCGAAGATTTCAATGTCTCGATCGATTGTTCCAATTCGTGGATCGCTTCAGGTGTTTTGGTCTGTTTGAGGATCTGTCGAATGCGCTTTATCAGACTGGGCAAAACGAAAGGCAGGTCTTTTTCAATGCAATTTAAAATCGCATTGAACAACTCGCGCGCCTGATGTTCTTTATCGACATCCGAGATCGCCTCAGATAAGAAATCTGCTTTGTTCAGATGGGGTTTGAAGAGCTGAAATAAATAATAGGGTAAATGAACGACTTCATCAAAATAAATTTCAATCATCAGCTCGCCTCTTAGAATAGCGGAGATCATACCCTCGTAAGGTAGGATCTCTTGATGATTGATCAACAATTTCCAAAAAATGGGCCATTGACAAATTTGTCGGGTTTTCTGCAAAATGATCGGTTGTCTCGTTAGCGCCTCTGGATTGGTGATTTTGAGTTCATCAAGACCCTCCATTAACACGGTTACCACATCGATGAATTTTAAACCGTCTTTGATAGAGAGGTTAAACAGAATCTCCCATAGCGGATTATCCTCCACTGGCAGATCGAGGTCGGTATGGGATTGCAAGAAAACCATGGCGGTCATGAGTGCGTCCTGGTCCGCACCAGCCCTCGAGGTTCGGAGCAGTTCATTGAGCAGCTTTTCTTGGGTAAGTCGGATGAAATCTGGTGTGACATATTTGGGTAGAATTTTGGCGCGAATCTCTCGGCGAAATTCAGCAGGGTGCTGGATGTTTTCGAACCGCTGCGGATCAGCTTCCACCATATCGCGAATGTCGTGGAGCAATGACAGCTCGTCGAACCGCAGGGTCATCAGCTCTTTCCGTGTTGTCAGCAATTTCGACAAATTCTCGGAATTAGCAATGAGGCGCTCTAAGCTGGATTTGGGGTTTCGATCGGCCAGCTGTTGCCGCTTCTGTGAAACTTCCTTCAATGCCAGCGGAATCGTTGCTTGTGCGGTAGCGCCCTTTAATTTCATACTGGTCTCCAGGCTTTATGATCAGAAATAGATTGCAGCGCAAAAGCTCTCGCCCAGCAGCAATAGTTTAAAATCGTCATTGGTTGCTCTGCTTATCGGAGATTAAATCTTATCCGATTTCTTCGCCGACCATCATTTTCCATCCCGCCCATAATTGGCTCTTTTAAATTGGCGCGCCATCTATTGAGAAAAAATAGGATCATCTTATCGAAATAGCTATCCCGCGCCAATAAAAGCATATCAAACAGGAACAAATTTTTAGCAGCAATCGGTGCAACATGGGACGCCATCCGTTTTTTGAAACAAAATTTGTCCTTGCATCCACGAATCCCGATGGGATACCTTAGCGAATCGATGCTTTGCTGCAATTTGTACGATTTCAGCCAAGCATCGCGGATAAATTTTGTGGCCCAAAAAACTGCGCAATAGCGTTCTGAGCCCGATCGGCGAATAAGTGATTATACAAGATCCTCGATCGGATAAGATTCGAGCGATTTCCTCAAAAAATGCATCAAGATCGCGGAGATATTCGCTCAACCCCACAGCGAGGACGAGGCCGGCAAAGCCACTTTTCAAGGGCAATGCTATCACATCGGCCTGAATGAAAAATCTTTTCTCATGTTTTTTTCTCGCCAATTGAAGCATTGCCAAATTTGCGTCAATTCCCATCGCAAACCGAGCCTGCTCACAAAATTGCAAGGCGTTTCCCGTGCCGGTGCCGAGATCAATCACAATTTGATCTGACAAGTCAAGCGATCCAAGCAAAGTTTGAAGCTGTCGATTTTCTGCTTTAAGGATTAAGCGAAACGGAAAAATCGACCGAACGTGGTAATACCATTTTGCTGTGATCGTCCAAAGATGGTTATTCATAAAGCAAATATTTGGCGCGCTTTGCTCTAAATTCGTTCAGCTTCCCCTGCCATGATTGTATGATGTCAGTTGGAGCTTTTCCTTGATCGATCGCGCGGACCACTTCCGCATCGCCGAACATGAGCAGCGGAGCGCGGTCTGAATTCCACCTGAAATTTTCAGCGTGACGTTGCTTAATCAGCGCGATCAAATGGATCGCCAGAGTGACAGCTTCAAATTGATGCGGCGATAGGATCGTAAATGATAAACCATGGCAGACTTGGCCTTCATATTTTGGATTCATGGCCATACTGGGCATGTCGACGGGCACGAAAGACACGGTGTCAATCGAAACCCCTGGGATGCGAGCGTTGGCAAGAGCCTGGGCCACGGCCTCATGATCCAGCCATGGCGCACCGATTTGCTCAAACGGCCGCGGGGTACCTCGGCCCTCTGAAATATTGCAACTCTCCAATAGCCCAATGCCAGGATAAAGCAATGCAGTCCTCGGAGATGGCATATTGGGTGACGGTTTCACCCACGTCAAACCAAGCTCCCCGTACCAACGGTCGCGCTGCCAATTCTCCATGGCAATCACCCGGAGTTTCGCCTTGATCCCATTGGCCAGCCAACCCTCTTCATTGAACATCAACGCCAACTCGCCAACGGTCATCCCATGGCGCAAAGCGATAGGATGAATGCCCACGAATGATTGGTGCGTGCGATCTAAGACTGGCCCTTCAACGATGGATCCGGTAATGGGATTCGGCCGATCTAAAACCACAAATTCAATCCCTTGTTCTGCCGCAGCCTCCATGCACAAGGACATGGTAGAAATATAAGTATAAAATCGCGCACCAACATCCTGAATATCAAACATCAATACATCGAGATTGTGGAGCATTTCCGGGGTTGGCTTTTTCGTGGCACCGTAAAGGCTAAAAATCGGAACGCCAGTTTTGGAATCCTTTTGATCATCGATTTGGTAGCCGCCCTCGACATCGCCGCGAATGCCATGCTCCGGGGCAAAAATGGCAGTTAATTTTAATCCAGGGGCATGAAACAGCAAGTCGATCACATGTCGCCCCTGAGAATCAACCCCAGTCTGATTCGTAATGACACCCACTCGCTTTCCCGTGAACAAATCCAGCTTGCTTTCCATCAGGACATCCACACCCAACTTGACCGAAGCGGGCGGTGCTGAAATATTGCACCCAATGCACCATAGCATCCACACGAGGGATAAAAACCTTTTTCCTGGCACCAAATCTCCATCTCCTCTGCAAAAAATTCAATGAAGGTTGATAGCGACAACTGGATTAAAAATTCGGAGCTGAACTCAGCGACGCAAGCCACAATTCCATGATCGTAATTGGATTTAAATTGTCATGTTCGCAAATCCATATACTGCATCAATGAGGTTTCTCATTGAACATCAGTGCCGAAGACCATTTTGATGTCATATAGTCCAGTATTGTTGATGGAAAGGGGTTGACGCAACAAGGATTTGATTTCTTCAGCTAACTGGTTTTGGGATGCTGCGCACTTGACAAAAGAGATTTTGTAGGTCTTTTTATCGGCATTGCGATAATCGACCACAACCAGCCGCTTGCCAGCAAGGCTCCGATTATCTAAAATTTCGTTCACTCGCCGGGCCAGGCCTGGGGTTGAGGTGCCGTTCAATATCTCAAGATAACAATCAACACCAGCAGCAGCACTGGTGGAGGTACCGAAGCCCATTCGTGGCAGTTTGAAATTCGCGCCAAGGACCAGACTCAGATCCAATGGCGAAATTTCAGGCGCAACTCCAAAAGCTTGAGTGCAGAGTTGTTGATATTGCGTGGCACGTTGCTGAGCAAGTTGCTCTCGATTGGGATCACCGCTTCGGAGCCACAGGATCTTCGATCTTGGCAAACGGATAGTGGATTTCGCCTGGCTGATCCGATCCTGAGCTGAAATCGATTTCATTCCATCAAGTAGCACACTCCAATTCACATTGGGCTTAAAAGTCCCATCCACCAGCACCACTCGAATGCCACCCATGGCGGTTGTCATTGGGCTGATCGATTCTGTATCGCCGAGATCCACGCGATCCGTAGGCTCTACAGCTGGAGCAGGCGTAAGATTCACCTCCTCGCTTGCTGGTTCCATTTTGGATGGCTTAGAGCTAATATCTTCTTGGGTGATCGTGCTAGTATCGATCGCTTCAGGTTGCAACCAGCTTGGCAAATATTTGATTGCTAAATAAGCGACAATGACCAAAAAGGCGACAATTGTAACGACATTGAAAATTTGCCGCCAAGGATAATCTGATTGGACCCTCAATCTTGAGGTCTTGCGTTTCATCATCGGTCGTCTCATCTCTCTATCCTGTGAAAAATCATCTGCAATTTTTTCTGTGGTCAGGGGTAATTCTTGCTCCTGCCATGTGGAGCGATAGCGAACCCCTTTGATAACAATTTGGCGTTCTGATGGCTCTGTTGGTTCAATTGTCATGCCTCCCACGTTCTCATCCGCATCGACTCGGCGAATGCTTTTTATTTTCACTAAAAAAGCGGTGGCATCGTCTGGCGACTCACTCCGATGAGCCTCCTCCACCATCCGTTCAGCCGCTGATTGAATAGACGCTGCGGATATGATGCTCTGGATATGACGTTCATCTACCGCATTGACAACACCATCGCTGCAAATCAGAATTTGATCATTTATTTGGAGCCGTCGTTTTATTAGGTCAATTTGAGGGTTTTCGTCAAGGCCAAGCGCCCGAACCAACACATTGCCGTTTTCCTCACCAGGGATATTAATGGCCTCATTTGATTTATCCACCTGAAAAGAGTGGCTCTGGGTGAGGACCTCAAAAAGCTGATTGCTCATTAAAAAAGCCTGACAGGTGCCAATATGGGCCAGATAGAGATGATCCTGATGGATAACACCGCAGGTCAGCGAGCAGCTAAATCGGCTGGCAGATTGGTTTTCTCGGTTGGCATCGATCAACACGCGATTGGCTTTCAACATCGATTTGGTCAGCATTTCCTCTACTGTACCGATCCAGGGCTCTTCAAAATATTCCTGAATGACGGTTTGAATGGCCAATTTGCTGGCGAACTCGCCCAGACCAGCGACACCGTTGCCATCGGCCACCATAAACATCTGGCCGCGCAACAGCAGAACCTCCGGTTGCTGCGGGAAAAAGAAACCATAGTGATCCTCATTCACCCCCCCTTCTTTGCCCGGAGCCGTTTGCTTCCCCAGCTCCAGTTTGAAGACCATATTGCTCGAGTTCAACGCCTCTCCTTTCATCCAATAATGCTTCAATGTTTCAAATCAATATAAAATGTAACAAATTAAAAAGCAAGCAAAAAAATTATTCCCAAATATTTCATGCCTCAGCCTCCAATAAAATTGCGAAATATCCCACCCCAATGATCATGGTCGCGGCCAGGGACCTTGGCGGACAAAAAATATCATATTGACTTTTAAAAAATATTTTAATATATTGCCCCATCAAAAAAACACATCATCATCGTTGTTGTGCTGGAAAACTTATTTCATTCGACAAGTGGCTCTGTGCCGGCAACGGACTTCGCTGAAAAAACACTCGAAACCAGCACAAAACTGAAGCTACAAGAATGTCGCACCTATCTGATCTCTAATCGTTTTGAAATAGCCTGTTCTGGATGTGATACAAATCTCATGAACCAGTGTCCAGGCATCAAGCGCCATAAAAAATGGTAAGTTTAATATGTAGAACCAACTGTTAACCAGTAGCGGATTCTCAAATTCAATCATCCTCGATTTTTCTACAATTCCCTTTGCTTGAAAGAAAGGAGCAGCCCGATCTTTCTATCTTTCTCACAGAATCGGGTTGCAGCCATGTAGGCGAGATTCTAACAACAATTGTTTTCAATTAACCGAAATCAGAGCCATCATCAAATGAGGTGAAGGACGAACGGTGAACAACATTCTGCTGGGCATACTGGGCTACATTTTGTTCCAGTTGTTTTTGGGTGTTGTAGTCTCCAAGAAGATCCGCTCGGAGGCTGATTTCCTTTTGGCAGGACGAAAACTTGGCTTTATGCTGGCTACCTTTTCGATCTTTGCCACTTGGTTCGGCGCAGAATCCTGTGTTGGAACTGCTGGGGCTGCTTATGCAGATGGGCTGGCCGGGGTAACTGCCGACCCCTTTGGCTATGCAATCTGTTTACTGCTCATGGGGTTGGTGTTCGCGGTCCCTTTATGGAAAATGAAATTAACCACCATTGCAGACTTTTTCCGGCAGCGTTTCTCCGTTGCGGCGGAACGCATCACGGCGTTGCTCATGGTGCCGACATCGTTGCTCTGGGCAGCGGCCCAAATCCGAGCTTTCGGCCAAGTGCTCGCCGCATCATCCCAGATCGAGCTGGCCACCGCCATCACGATCGCGGCGGTTGTGGTCATCTGCTATACCGCTTTGGGGGGACTTCTGGCTGATGCCATCACCGATATCGTGCAAGGCATTGTGCTCATCGCAGGACTTATCATTATGATGATCTCGGTCATCGGCGAAATCGGTGGCATCAGCGCTGTCGTGACATCCGTCGCTCCCAGTAAATTGTCGTTCATCCCGGCCAATATCGAGTCTGGCCCATTATCGTTTTTTACCATCGCTGAGGCCTGGGCCATTCCCATCTGCGGTTCAATCGTAGCGCAGGAAGTCATCTCTCGTGTCATCGCCTCGCGATCCCCGAATATCGCCCGGGGGTCGGCGCTGATGGCCGGATGGCTTTATTTCTGCATCGGCATCATCCCATTGTCCCTCGGACTGGTCGGCTTTACATTGCTCCCCAATTTGGCTGATCCTGAGCATATCTTGCCGCTTATGGCCCAGCAATATCTGTCCAGATTTTTCTACATCTTATTTGCAGGAGCATTGGTCTCGGCTATCCTTTCGACCGTGGATAGCGCTTTATTAGCAGCATCAGCTCTGTTTTCGCACAATCTCATCTTCTCGCTCCAGCCTCAAATCAAGGAGAACCTCCGGCTGAAAATTGTCAGATCGTTGGTCATTGTCATGGGGGTCCTCGCCTATGTGTTAGCTCTCCATGCTGAGGGGATCTATCGGCTGGTGAAAGACGCATCGTCGTTCGGCAGTTCAGGAATCTTTGTGGTATTAATCTTCGGTCTGTTCAGTCGATTCGGCAATGCCAAAAGCGCTATCGCCGCGCTCATTTCTGGCGCTGCCGTCTGGATCGTATGCCATTACTTCTTTGACTTTAAATGGAGCTACCTTCTCTCTCTGTCATTATCCTTGAGCAGCTATCTCATGATCGCCATGGCCGAGCGCCTGGCAACCAAATTTACCTTGCGGCTTCAAGATACCTGACTGTTTTCTTTGCGACCGGCCCCTTGGTCCGCTCCAGTTATTTTAAACGCTATCTAATTTGGAAGCGAATCTCTCCCCGTTTCTCTGAAATTACGATTTCGATTTTCAGCCCCATACCAAAGGGTAGTTTCATTTCTTGATCTGTGGATCGTATCGCTTTTATTAGCATCAGAAACAACGCAGGATGACATTCCCATCGACAAAGACTCGACTGCTATCAAGCATTGTCGAGCTTCCTTTGAAATGAACCTTTTTCTGGCGAAGGGATAAATTGAGCCCGGCATGCTTCCATTTCTGTCTTTTTCATGGGTGTACCCATCAAAAATGGCATTGATGCCATCAATACCAAAGCATCCTTGCTGTTACCAAGCGAAACAATGGCTTGAAAATGACAATCAAAATCCATAAAGAAACTTTGTTAGCTTTTTTGAATCGATCGACGACAGGAATCTCATGAGAATGTGTGCGATTTTCCCCTTGGCTGGATTGGTAATTTCTGGCCTCTTTTCTACCATCATTCGAGAGAACAGCGGCTATGAACGAGTGGATTTCGCTACCGGCCATTCAAATATTAGAAATGAGCGGTTGAATTCCAGTCAATCTAAACGCACGTTCTCTCCGCAATTCAAATGGGGCCACGCGCTGGAAATGACTATTTCCCCGCAGGACGCTCCTCTATCATGGTTTCTACCGAACAGTGGCATCGTGCGGTCAAAATCAGGTGTCAAGAAATTAGCGGAGGAACAGGGGGCTATTATTCGCGGCGATACAGGAAAAAAGGAATTGGCACTGGTTTTTACTGGGGATGAGTTCGCCGATGGCGCAGACCATATCCGCGCTGTCTTAGCGAAATATCGCATTAAAGCCTCATTCTTTCTCACTGGAAATTTTTACCGTAACCCAGCCTTCAGAGCGGCTATTTTGGCGCTCAAAGCCGATGGGCATTATCTGGGCGCCCATTCGGATAAACACTTGCTTTATTGCGATTGGAATAATCGAGATAGCTTGCTAATCACCCAGGAACAATTTTTCGCTGATTTACAGGCGAATTATTCCGTCATGGAGCAATTCGGCATCCAAAAGTCCCATGCCAAATACTTCTTGCCCCCTTACGAATGGTACAATAGCACCATTGCTGATTGGACGCAACAATTTGGCCTGCAACTAATCAATTTCTCGCCAGGGACTAAATCCCATACCGATTGGACCTACCCAGAGCTGGGGAAAAGCTATCACTCCAGTGATGATATTTTAAAAAGCATTTTGAAGTTCGAACAAAGCCACCCGGATGGCCTTAATGGATTCATTCTGCTGCTTCATGTTGGCAGCGATCCCAGAAGATTGGACAAGTTCTATTTAAAATTAGAGGATTTGATTTTAGAACTTACCAAAGCGACTTATCGGTTTAAACGAATTGATGAACTCTTGGAATGATTTCCCAAGGCAAATTTGCATTTCAACGATCCGATCTTAACCTTATTTTAGCAATTTTCGGCCTGGCCTCGACCATATCCGCTTCATTTACCTATAATGCGTTCCATCGGCCACTGAGAAAAATCTGAGATGGAAACGAACCCATAGCATCATCCATTGCTCGTCGAAGCACTTGCATACGGTAACGCGGATCGACTTCATTGAGCAAAACAATTGGAGGTGAGTCTCGACGAGGGCGTTGTTTTTCTGGAAAAGATAAGAACAATTTTCCGGAATGGTCGATCATCAATTCGTTTCATCCTTAGCATCGGCCAGCTTGCGACACTGGACCCATCGATCTTTAGCCAGAGCTCTGTTCAAACCGATGCGCATCATAGAAAATTATCATCATCTTCTAATCGCCATAAAAGCATGTCATAACCCAGAAGTCTAATTTCAGCAATAATTCTTCAAAAATAGGGCAACTTTTTGAACAATCGAATAGTCTATTTCGTTATGCGATAATTCATAATAGCAAGTATTGGGAGAAGTCGGCATGCTCGAATCGGTTCTGCAATGCAGATTCTTGCAAACTCCTCGATGAGCTTGCTGCAAAATTACCGTCAAAATACTAAAGAAAGGGCACACCCATGTCTTACCCGACCTTCAACAAATTGATTTCCGTTATGTTCGCCATCGTGCTCAGCCTTTCTTTTCCCCCAGTGGATTTGATGGCCCAGGATCAACCAGATTCCCTCCAGAAATCACAGCCAGAAGCGCTGAAAATCTTTATCGACACCCCCGATTATTTTCTTGATTTCGATTATGTGCGCACAGAGATTACCTTTGTGAATTACGTGCGCGACCGCAACGATGCGGATATCCATATTCTCATCACCACCCAGCAAACTGGCGGAGGAGGTAAAGAATTCACCCTGGCATTCATCGGATTGAAGAAATTTGAGGGTCTGAATAATACGCTGAAATATATTTCACAAAAAACAGATACTGAAGATGATATTCGGAGAGGTTTGGTAGGCATCATCAAACTCGGACTTATCCAGTACGTGGCTCATACCCCAGCGCGGGAGCATTTGGAAATAAGTTATAAACCACCCGAGCAAGAAAAAGCTGGCCCCCAAAAAATTGTTGATCCCTGGAATTATTGGACGTTTCGTACCAGCATTCGCGGCTCTTTCAACGGAGAAAAATCTTACAAATACAATAATATCAGCGGATCTTTTACAGCCAGTCGGACGACTGAGGACTGGAAAATATCGCTCGAGCTCTACGGCAGCTATAATGAAAATAGATACGATTATGGTGAAGAAATCACCTACACCGACCTCCGGCGCAATTATAACCTCAGTGGAGAGGCAGTAAAAAGCCTGACCAATCATTGGTCATGGGGCGTCAGTTTTTCGGCAGGGTCATCCACCTACACCAATACAGATTTAGCCTCCACTTTATCATCAGGCGTCGAATACAGCATATTCCCCTATTCCGAATCAACGCGTCGGTTTCTTACATTGATCTATCAGCTCAAAGGCAGGCAAGTACGATATATTGAAGAAACGATTTATTTAAAAACACGAGAAACATTGCTCTATCAGAACTTGAGCCTTTCATACGATATCAAGCAGCCCTGGGGGTCGATCTATACTTCCCTCGAAGGCACTGATCTATTTAATGACATGAAAAAGTATCATGTTTATTTATTTAGCTCGCTAAATATAAGGATCTTCAAGGGGCTGTCTGTGAATCTCTTCGGATCTCTCTCATTCCTGCGCGATCAAATCTCTCTGCCCCGGGCTGGCGCAACGTTGGAAGAAGTATTGCTCCGGCGACGTCAATTGGAAACATCCTATAATTATTGGGCATCCATTGGTCTCAGCTACACTTTTGGATCGATCTATAACAACATCGTCAATCCCCGTTTCGGCGGCTCTGGCGGAGGTCAAATATTCTATTTCAATTGATCGATCGATGGAAATCAGTTTGGTCTTTTTCAGTTCTTCTTGATACAAGCAAAAATGGGTTTTGGAGCATTGGCAAAACATGATCGAGTCAGAACTCGCATGAACGAAATAAGCCATCTTCCACTATTGCATTGTTCTGTGGTCGAGCCATCAGAAACCATTGCCAATAAGCCAATGGAAAGATGGGAATTGCTAAGACTTTTTCTAAAAGCTCCATCCCACCTGATTTCACGCATTTCATGTTTTTGTGTCAACCCATGTGTCTCACAAATCAGCGATTTCTCAACATGGCATTGCAGTTGCTATCTGCTGCCCATTTCCAATGGTAATCACTCCAAAAAATTGCCTGGCAATTTTGATAAAATTTTATTAAATTAAAATGGAAACTATGTGAATTTGTGCTGGTTCATCTGAGCATCTTTATCACCGACAAACGGAAACCTTATAAAGAACGAGCAATTTATGACTGAAAAGCAAATGAAAAGGTTAACGGAAACTGTAAAATGTGCTGGCTGAGCGTCCAAATTGAGCCTAACGGAGTTAGGTGAGGTTTTGAAGCAACTACCCCAGCCCCATGATCCCAATCTGCTGGTTGGAATTAATACCGCTGATGATGCGGGAGTCTATAAATTAACAGACGAAATCGCTCTCATTCAGACTGTCGACTTTTTCACGCCCATTGTGGACGATCCTTATGATTTCGGCCGTATCTCCGCCGCTAATTCATTAAGCGATGTCTATGCCATGGGCGGAAAACCATTGACTGCTTTAAATATCGTCGGCTTCCATCAAAAATTTTTTAGCAATAATGTGCTGGTTCAAATTTTAAAAGGTGGTTTTGATAAGGTGAGTGAGGCCGGGGCTCTCATCGTCGGCGGCCACACCATCATGGATGAGGAATTAAAATATGGCCTCTCGGTCACCGGGCTCATTCACCCTGATAAAGTCGTGACCAATGCGGGAGCCAGACCAGGCGACAAACTGGTTCTAACCAAGCCACTGGGGACTGGAATTATTTCAACCGCGCTAAAGGCCGGCAAAGACCTTGGCGATTTATTGACGCGCGCTGTGGCGATGATGGCCACATTAAACAAATCCGCCTCCGAAGCAATGCAGGAGGTCGGGGTGAACGCTTGCACCGATGTAACAGGCTTCGGATTGCTGGGTCATGGCTATGAAATGGCCCTAGCCAGTCAGGTGGGCTTTCGAATTTGGGCCAGCGCCGTCCCCATTTTTGAGGAAGCCATTGAACTCGTTAATGAGGGCTATGTGCCAGGTGGCACCAGCAATAATCGCTACTATCTTAATGATAAAGTAGCCTTGCGGGATGGAATCGACTGGTCCCAAGCCACATTGTTGTTCGATGCCCAGACTTCTGGCGGATTGCTGATTTCGGTTCCAGGCGAAAAACTGGATCAGTTGCTGGAGCAATTGCATCAGCGACAGGTTCCAATCATCGCGGTCATCGGCGAAGTTACGGATCGCCACCCTGGCATCATTGAAGTCGTTTGAAAGAATGTGAATAGAATATGTGCATATCAAGATAGCTATGTGATTAAAATGGAAGAGGCGTGCAGCTCAACAATTATCAAATGGGCTATTTTGGCTGAAAATTTATGCCCAATCAAAGCTTGTTTGACACAGCGATGGGAGACAGCAGTTCTCTCAGAAAATAAATGCAGCGATCATTTCGCTGCATTCCTGCATGTTTGAATCTCATTCGCATTTTTAAATGGCCCCTATCCCACTCATCTCTCCTCACAACTATCAAAATGCCAGCCTATTTTATTTGATCGATCGAGCATTTCTCCAAAGATAAAATAGCAGCAATCCGACTAATACACAAGATCCCCTCCCTGCTGACCGATGAACGCCACGATCGGCAAATACAAAAAGATCATGATCGGAATGGCCAATTGAATCCCCTGGGGATGGGCCAACAATTGCAAATTGCCAGCAATTGAAATCAATACGATGATATCGAAAATGAGTACGACGATAGAAAAGATAATCTTTCGGGTGACATTGCCGATCGGTTTGCCCAGATAATTCACCTGCCACGAGAACCATCCCGTTACCAGGGCGAAGGGGAGGGATAGCGTCCCCAAAATATGCAGGTACCAAATGGAATTCAATAGACAGGGAGCAGGGCTGATCACATAGTACCAGAATAGAAAAATCGATGTTATCATGAAAAACGCCATGGGAAAATGCACCACCATGGGATGCGGATGGCGTTTGAAGAAGGGATATTTATCCAGGAAATTATTGATCCAATTCGGCAATGGCGGACGCACCTCCTGCTCTTGTTCGGCCTTCAATGTGCCTACCTGTTGGAAACGAGTGAGCACTTCGGGACCGTGCGGTGCTGCGCCAATCGCCTCGGTCAAATCCTGCCCGGCATGATGCCGATTCATGTGCAGGCCTTTTTTCCACATTTTGCTAGTAGTCACATCATAGACTTTTCCATCGAAAGCCACATAAGTGGGTTTGCCGTCCTGGCCGTTGTGTTCGCTTAATTGGTTCTTGTCCAGTTCCAAAGTTCGTTCCTCCGTTAGATGAAATTGATGGTTAATGAGATACTTTAATTGTAAGCATCGGTACAATCCTATTGGTTTCATTATTCAGAAAACAAACACCGAAAGATGGTGACATTTTTAGCGGCAAATGCTTTCTGGATTGTTGAAATTGATGTTCATAAAATCGCTTACGTTCCTGTTTAATTCTGTGGATTGCTGCTTCCCGCTGGAATTTTTGATTCACGAGTCGAGTAAAAGCATAATAGCCGACAGCAGCAGCGCCATAAATTGACAAAGCCGTTCGTGACGAAATATTGCGGTGCGAATGCCACAATTGATAGAGGGCCAGGGTTGCACCAGCAATGGCAGGACACGCTTCTGGTGATAACAACGGAGGGGCGGTTTGCATCTGTTGAACAATTTCTGAGTGAGTTATGGCATTATTAAAATCATCCACCGCGCCGCCGCGAGCCTGTAGCTCCGATGTCAAAATTAGCTCATCTCCGTATCGAATCAGAGGTTCATAAAAATAGTTGTTTTGGCTTGTGGATTCTGGGAATTCTTTAAAACGGCGATCATTTGCTAAATTTTGCTCTACCCTTGCTTTCAAATAAGGGCTTACCCAATAGCCGTCATAATAGATGAGCTGTCTGTCTTGGTAGTCAGCTTGTTGTTGTTTGGTTAGCCATTGCCCCTGATATTCAATTAAGCCTACTTGCTGGCATTCAACGGCTGTCATATTATCAGCAAAGATATAAACAGTTGTCGAAACTTTCACCTGTTTAGATGCAGCATTCGCGATAGATGCACCCAAAGCCGCACCTATCAGCGGGAAATAAGCAAATTTAGTTGCATTTGAATTATGAACTCTTTCGACTTCCTGTTCATATTGACTTTGAGCTTGCCGTTGTTGACTTTCCCTTCTCTGTTGTTCCGACTCGGTTAAGTTCGGATCATCAGCATGATAATCAGGAGGAGGTGGTGGTTCTTCCCGCTTGGTGATTTCTGCCAAAAAGAAGCCGAAACCACCGCCAACTAAGATGCCAGCTACTACGTTTTGTGAATGCGGTTTTGTGAATGTAGTGATCTCTTTAATATTCGAAAACGATTGTGCCTGGTAGACATTTTGATTCTCGATGATCAATAATGAATCTTGTGCTTTGACAAATCTTCCCTGAACAATGATATTGGCTCTGGTTTTAATGAGGAGAAAATTGGCGTTACTGAGCTGGGGGAGATAATTATGGATCAGCTTTTGATTGACGACAACCGTATCGCCTGATGAACCAGATCGCTGTGAGCTGCTCAACGGAGATACTGTCACTATCAAAATGATTGCTAAAAATTGAATTCTAACGTTCATTAGTGTCCCTCCTCTATTGATCAATAAAAATAAATATAAGTTTTGAACTGTGGATATATTTGCAGGGTAGGAGCACCGAGATGAATATGATCCAATAAATTTAGCAAACTTTTAATCAATCGATTCCTTATTGGGAAATGACTAAAATCGAAATCAATCGCCAGGTATAATTGTCGGGTACGATGGGGTCCAGTCCACACCTTATCAACTCCATAGCCGACGGCCACCCAGAGAAAATGGGGGTAATATTTTTTGTACCCATGGGGGATCAATTGACGAATATTAAAACTACACCAGAAAGTCATTCCATCATAGTCTTCAAAAAGATCGGTCCCCCCGCTGAGATAAAATGGGGAGGCGCGATAGCTCATTTTCATTTTTACATGTTGCAAAGGGGGATACTTCTGCTGCCAATAAGGAAAGAATGCGCCGCCCAAATCAGCCAGATAATCGGGAATGCTGAATCCATACCGACGGGTAAATCCGTCCAAAATTTCCGTCTCACTTTGAGTAACCATGGCAGAAATCGCACCCCAGAAATAAGCCTGTGACGTAGGCCAGCCCAGGCTCTCGCAAATTGCGGCCCATTGCCGCGCCAAAAATTGAGCGGCAAAAAAATGGCTAAACTTATCTTGTTCCAGGGCATAATTCTTATACCAATCGTTGATAACATGAAAATGGGCGCCGTCACCATCCCACCAGACTGGTTTCAGTCCTTTATAATACCAGTAATTGTAACCTGCCACGCTAACGCTCAGCGCGATTTTTGAAAGAAGCGGCACTTCAGCCATCATCTTGGCAGAATCGATGGATAAGCCTATCGCAAATGGTAATATTGAATCGGTTGGAACTGCATTCAGTTCAACTGGATTCATTATCGACCTACGATTAGGAATCTCGGAAAAGCTTTTTCCCAATGTCATCTTGATTGGATGCGAAAAAGCCATCGCCCCAGACAGAACATAAATTAGGGCGAAGCGATTAAGCCATTTATGACTACCCATAGCACCACCTGTTCATGCTTAGCAGCTATTTCAGATAAGCGATCAGACCAACCAATAGTGCTTATTTGAGATATTTTTCTGCTGGCTTAACGGGAATGATCGGAATAAAGACCGTCAGTACCACAGGCAGATAGACCATAATCAAAACAAAAATCGCTCCTAAAATCAAGTTAAATTGATGACCATCCAACAGTCCAGCAATCAAATAGCCAGTGATCAGCAGGATTCCTGTAATATTATGGATGCGGATGGTCAGCATGTTAGCGGGTGACATTTTTTGGGCATCCTGGTAATGGCGATGCAAAATCGAGAACGCTCTGATAAACCATGGCAGTGTGAGCAAGCCCAATAGAACCCAGGGCTGGGTGATCTTCAGCAGCGGCGCTACCAACATGATCCCATACGCCAGCATCATGCTGACGCCATACAGCCAGACCGCTGTCTTTTTGCCAAACAGGACCACCAGATTATTCTTGCCGCCCGCCCGATCGTCGGCTTCATCGGGAATTTCATTGATCGTGATCATCGAAAACATCATGAATCCCAATGGCAACAAGGCCCAGGCAGCCTCGGCAGAAAAGGACTGGGTTTGAACGTAGTAAGCTCCCAGCCCAATCGTCAGGCTGAAATTGATCAATTGCGAGAGCTCACCGAACCCATGATAGCCATAGCGGATCGGCGGAGCCGTGTAAAAATAGGCGCAGCCCATACCGAAAGCGCCGATGACAAACACCCACCAACCTCGCAGGGCGGTGAGATACAAACCGAGCAGGATGGTAATGAGATAGCCTGCCATCAGCACCCGATACATGGTTGCTGGCTGAATCAGCCCCGAGGTGAGCGTCCCGCTGCCGCCTGAGTAGGGATTTTTCTCCCGATCTTTTGCCCGATCCACCGAATGTTTGTAATCGAAATAATCATCGGTCATATTCAGAGCGATATGGTTGATGGTCACTCCGATCACCGCAATGAGAAAGTACCCGAAATAAAATTGTCCCGTCAGCGCCCAGGCGATGACACTGCCCAGGATGGCTGGCAGATAGCTGGGCGGCACAAAGTGGAAACGAAACGCCTGCCACCAAATTGCGATCGATTTCAATTTGCCCTCCTTTTAATTCCATTGCATGAAATGCTCTTCGTAGTCGTCTTCCAATTTGACCTTGTGGCCCTGTTCTTCAGCCGCAAGGGCACTGAACAGATTTTCCAGCTCAGTGCCCAGGAACTGATCTTTCAGCGTGCTATAAAAATTGAACGCTCGCTCTTCTTTTTTAATGGCGAAGATCATGACTTCTTGAGTGGTTGCATTGGGCTTTAATTCATCCGTATCCGCCAAAAATTCCGCAATGCCTCGGCTCTCTTTGGGGATCGATTTGCCCAGCACAGTGAAGTCTTTTTTGGCCACCACATGTTCCAATTTTCTCCGATGCCCCAGCTCCTGCTGCGCCAACTCTGTCAACATGGTTTTGGTGCCCGAAGCTGATACTTTTTGGGCAGCGTTGGTATAAAGATTATAGGCTTGAATTTCGGCATCAATGGCCACCTTCAAGGCCTGTTCTACGGTGAGTGACATGTTTCTCTCCTGGAATTTTCGTGACGATTCAGCTCCATTAACAAATCCCAGATCCCAAAATCCAAATAAATTCTAAAATTCAATTTCCAAGTTTTAAACCGACAACAGCTCCCATCCTTTCAAAGCTGCGCAACCAAAGAGCCCTGACCGCCAATTTTGCTAAAATGACACTTTTGGCCAGACAGCAAGTTAGCGTCATTCGGTTAATTAGCGCACTTAGCGGTCTTAAAAACCCGCTTATCATTGGATGATTGAAAGTTATCTGCCAGTGGTTAGATAGGTTTAGGATTTGAATTTTGGGAATTAGAATTTCCGAATTTAATCCTAAAATCTAAAATCGAACTTATTCTCCCCAAACCCACAAGCCACCACTGTTGGCCATTTGATAGTACTCATCGCTCAGAATCCGACGGTGCATGGTCTCTTCTTCGGCCAATTTCTCAAACATCGCTTTGCCATCTTTATCTTTGGTTTCTCCCGCCATTCGCTTGTAATGCTGATGCGCTTTAGATTCGGCATCGATGGCCATGGCCAGAATATCGAGCACGTCTTCTTTGTGGGCTTCTGCTTTTCTCGCTGCCTCGGGCGCCTGTTCGATCTTGAATGGTTTGAACTCAGTCCCTTGGTATTTGATAAACTTGCCCTCTTTTTCCAATGAGATTTTCAGCTCATTTAGCTTATTGTAATGGTTCTGTTCGAAATCGGCCAGTTGCTTTAACAGATTCTTCCCCTGCTCACTGGTCACTTTTTGAGCCGATTCCGAATAGAATTTATTTGCTTTCGCTTCCGCATCCATGGCGATCTGAATCGCTTCCATAAGACCAACATTTTTTCCTGCCATTTTTGCCTCCGAACTTAATTTTGATATGATCTTGCTAAATTGTTTGCTTGAATGAAAAGCAATCTCACTGTAAAACCCTTTTCCGCTAAGAAACAGCCCGATTCAACCCTGCCACTGCTACCTGAAGACTGGCAACTTCCGAGTGAAGACTGGTGATTGGTGACTGATCACAGATCAATACTTCCCATCCATCTGAAACTCAGGAATCCCAAACCAGAATCCCGTGCCCTGGATCGAATCCAGTTCCGCCTGGATGAGGTCGAAATGGGCGTCTTCCCATTCCGCCAAGCGGATAAACAGCGCTTTGGCTTCCGCATCAGAGACCAAATTCGCCTGCTCCCTGAAAAATTTTGCCGCCTTGCGCTCCAGATCCAGCGCTGTATTCAGCGCATCGATTTCCAGCAAACCCGATTCGCCTCGGGTTTTCTGCTGCTTCTCTCGCATGGTCGGCGCCACCCGTTCGATCTCGGATTTGGGTATTTCCACTTTGACCAGCGGTTTGCCCTCCATCAAATTGGCCAATTGCTTCTCAATAATGCGACGATGCTCGTGTTCGTCCATGGCCAATCGAATGAACATATTCTTGCCCGTGGTATCTTTGGTCTGGCGAGCAAATTTCAAAAAATTGAATAGCCCCTGATCCTCTATTTCGATGGCGGTTTTCAAGGCTTTGATAGCGGTGGTTTGGTCGGACATTTGATTTCTCCTGTTTGGTTAAAAAAAGAATAGATATTATTTTTGCATTGTTGCCATTAATTTCTCCACTCTATCATTAAAAAAGCGTTTTAGTTCTTCGATCGTCATAGGCAAGATCATTCTTGGAAGTTCCTCGACCAAATTTACTTTTTGAAGCGAAACTACCAGCCAATAATCATCCAGGCCGACATGTTTCTTTCTGGCATTCTCATAAATTTCATCAAAAGAGAAGAGCATTTTGTTAATCCAGTAGATATCGACAAAATCTTTGGTCTCAGCTCGATCGAACAATGCTGATAATTTATTGCAGGCGATATCGAGTGGATTGTCAACGAAAATCCCGTGCGCAGCATTGAAAACCACTGGCTGCATGCGGAAGGGAGCATCCTGAGCAAAATCTATTTTGATGAATTGACCGTGTTCTGAAGTGATAGTACAATTTAAAAAAGTCTTGAATCGTCGATTAATTTCAAGCTCAGCTCCCAATTTTTGACATATCTTTTCTAATTCTGGTATTATCCGTGCCACTTCATCTGGAATCTCAGTGAAAAAATCGAGGTCTTCAGAGTAACGATGCTGAAGATAAAAAGCGGATAGAGCCGTTCCACCAGTCAGAAAGAAGCTGTCCCGCAGCGATGATTTTGAGATCGCTTCAATAAACTTCTGCTGAAATTCAGTTAAAATTTCCACGGCTATCCTTTGTACAAAGTTTGAAAATACCATTCCCAGAACGCCCTGACATCCCGTGAAATTCTTAGACTGTTCAAATACTTGGCAATGATCTCAAACGGGATCTGAGCGATATCCCTGGAGGTGCCATGATCCAACACTCTGGCGAGATACCATTTAAAAAATCGTTCGGTTTGAAAATCTTGGGATTCGAACCGATAGTCCCAGATTAATTTCTCATTTACAGGAATGTTAAATAACGTTGTTGCCACTATCAATCCTTATATTCGAAACGACAAAAAAGTATGCCATCCCCTTTGGTCTGGTGAACTCTATTTTGCCAGTTGTTGGATCTAACCTTAATCCCAATGATTCAAGCGTCTCAACTCCAACAACGGTCTGAGCACCTTCAAAAGTGATACTGATGGCAGGGGCTTCGACATCTGCCATGGTAATCACTATTCCATACGCTTCAGCATTTACCTTTTGCCCATTTCCTAATTCCACTTTAACTTCAGTCGGAAGTAACGATGCACCAATTTCAGCCAAAATTGTTTTCGGAAGGACCGTGTAAGCAGCACCTGTATCAATAAGCACTTCTTTTAATTTTTTTGTTCCACGAGTCCCTTTGATAACAATATCGGCATATATGTGTCCCATAAGTAAAACCTCATAGAAGGCTCACTTCCAGTGTTCTATTGAAAATTTAAAATTTGATGCCATTTGATTTTTTCTCAAACATTTCCTAATTTCCTCTTCACTGGGGACCTTCGTTTTATACTCTGCGACAAAAATGTCATCCCCATCTTTCCCAGCGCTGGAAAAGACATCAATTTTATTATGGCTCTTGCAAATAATCAAAGCAATAGGATCGGGATCACTTTCGATCTTGTGATCTTAATAATAGGTTAAATAGCGGATCACCTGCCCAATATCGCCTCGGCGTAATTCTCTGGCTTTCAAATCGACGATGATAAAACAGTAAATCTATTTTTTCCCATTGATCGGCAATCAGTATTTTCTGCTGACGACCCACAAAGGCAAAACCGTTGCCAAACTCCAATAGCACTTGTGGAATGTTATTCAGCAGCGCCTGTTCCAGATCGTGCTCGCTATGTTTTTCTTCCAATTCAATAAAGTCCCAATTGTAAGTATTCTTGAAGACATCTTCAGGAGCGGATAATAGAACAGGCAGCTTGCTGACAATAATCCCTTCTTTTTTAGCGTTCTGATATTGCTTGCTTCTAATCTTTTTCCGAAGGTCTCTCACGCTCCAAGAATTGCGAATCGATTGAAACTGACGCTCTTCATTTTCTTTTCTTGTTGTCAATTCCACATAGTGAGACCAACTTAATTGTGCAGACAGTGTCTGCACAATTGGATAGGTCTTATAAAATTGAACCAATAGAAATAACAAGCGCCGTGATGTGCTTAGGTCAATAGCCAGCTTTTCGATAACTCGATCGCCGTAATCCGCCCGTTCTTTATGCGCCAACTCTTCTCTTACGATTCTTTCCCCAATTTGCCAGTAGGTTTGATCCTTCAAATTATCGACTGCCTGATAGGCTTTGGATAATCCTCGTTGGAGAATTGATTTGATATCATTCAGCGGTGCAGCATAGTCTTCCAACTTTTGAGGCAGTTTTTTAGATTTAGATATGCTTTGTTTTCCCATAACATTGGCAATAGCTCCAACGCATCAACGCCAGATTTATAGGCATTGATTGACAGCCTGAATTATGCCGACAATATCTGTACTATTGGAAAATCACCGAAAATTTATCGCCTCTGTGTCAGAAAACATTTGTAACGACTCTTTCCTCATACCATTTCAAAAAATTCTCTTTTGATATTCTCCTATTCGCAAGATCAATAAAGAGCTGGTAAACTTCATTATTTGTTGCTGTAAGTCTGCAGTCATTCAATTTTAAAAAAATGATGCTTGCTGCGAAAGCAGTCCTTTTATTCCCATCAACGAAGGGCTGATTTTCAGCGATATGATAGGCGTACACGGCTGCCATTTTTGAAATTGAATCGTAAAGATATTTGCCCTCGAATGTTTGTTGGGGTTGATAAATTGCCGAAAGCAACAGATTGAAATCTCGAATTCCTGATCTTCCGCCATATTGTTGAATCGCTATTTCATGGATTTCGATAATATCTGCCAGATCAAGAAATATAATTTCATCCATCAAATTACCTAACTCGCTAATCGTTGCATCGCATCATCATATTCATGACAGGTTTCGGCCATCAATTTTTTGATCAACGCCCGCTTTTTTAGCATTAACGATACTGCTTTCTCGATTTCATCACTGATCGTTGAATTGGTGATCTCAGAAAATGACTTCAAATCTTTATACAATTCATCTTTGATATCGATGGTTACTTTCATTGCCCCTCTCCATTTTTAAAGGCTAATAAGATTCTTCCGCAACACCGCATTCAAAATCCCCCCATGCTGATAATATTCCAGCTCCACAGGCGTATCCAATCGGCAGTCGACCTTAAATTCAATGACTTTGTTGTCCTTCGAAGTCGCCTTCATTGGTAATTCTGCCCCAGGCTTCAGATCGTCCGCAATGCCGAGAATATCAAATGTCTCGAAGCCTGTCAAGCCCAGACTTTCCACGCTCTGGCCTGGCTTGAATTGCAGCGGCAGCACGCCCATGCCCACCAAATTAGACCGATGGATGCGTTCATAAGTTTCAGCAATCACCGCCTTGACGCCCTGAAGCAATACACCTTTGGCCGCCCAATCTCGGGACGAACCTGAGCCATATTCTTTGCCCGCCAGAATAATTAGCGGCGTCCCATCCTTCATATATTTTTCGGCAGCGTCCCACATCGCCATCTGCTCGCCCGTGGGCTGGTAAATGGTATAGCCACCTTCGACCCCAGGAATCAATTTATTTTTGATGCGGATGTTGGCCAATGTGCCTCGCATCATTACCTCATGATTGCCCCGACGGCTGCCGTAAGAGTTGAAATCTTTGGGCTGAACGCCGATGGAAATGAGATATTTCCCCGCTGGCGAAGTGGGAGAGATGGCTCCTGCAGGCGAAATGTGATCCGTCGTGGTCGAATCGGGCAGCCAGGCCAGCACTTTGGCGCCCACAATATTTTTTAACGGCGGAATTTCGGCAGTGATATTTTTGAAAAACGGTGGCTCTTGAATATAAGTACTATTTGGATCCCAGCGATAAACATCGCCTTCGGGAATAGCCACCCGATTCCAGGTTTCATTGCCAGCAAACACATCGTTATATTGCTGCTCAAACATTTCTGGCTTGACATATAACTCGATCATCTGCTGAATCTCGTCCGCACTCGGCCAGATGTCTTTCAAATAAACTGGCTGGCCGTTGGGATCGTGGCCGAGCGGCTCATTCATCAAATCGACCTCGATAGAACCTGCCAGCGCATAAGCCACCACCAGTGGCGGCGACATCAAAAAGCTGGCCTGCACATCGGGATTGATCCGCCCTTCGAAATTGCGGTTGCCCGAAAGAACCGCCACGGTTACCAATTTATTTTCATTGATCGCCCTGGAAATATGCTCTGGCAGCGGGCCCGAATTGCCGATGCAGGTAGTGCAGCCGTAGCCCACCAGATGAAATCCCAGCGCTTCCAGATACGGCAGCAGTCCCGTGGCCTGCAAATATTCAGTGACCACTTTGGAACCAGGCGCCAGCGAGGTTTTCACCCAGGGTTTCGTTTTCAGCCCCAACTTCACCGCATTCCGAGCCAACAGCCCCGCTCCGATCATCACCGAGGGATTGGAGGTATTGGTACAGGAGGTGATGGCCGAAATCACCACCGACCCATGTCGCAGCGGAAAAGTCTGTTCCCCAACGCTCAAAGTAGCAGATTTGTCTTTATCAGTCTCTTTCACAGCAAAGCCACGCTTGTCGGTCGGCGCCTGCAAAGTTTCATACCAATATTTTTTGACACGATCCAGTGCCACCCGATCCTGCGGCCGTTTAGGACCTGAGACACTGGGAACAACATCGCCAAGATCCAATTCAACTGTATCGGTAAATTCTGGATCAGGCGTCTCATCGGTTCGAAAAAGCCCTTGCTCTTTGCAATAGTATTCAACGATTTTCACCAGTTCCTCAGACCGCCCTGAATTCCTGAGGTAGCGCAATGTCTCCTCATCCACAGGGAAATAGCCGACCGTTGCGCCATATTCGGGCGCCATATTGGAGATAGTGGCTCGATCGGGCAGCGAAAGCGATGATAATCCTGCACCGTAAAATTCCACAAATTTTCCCACCACGCCTTTTTTTCGGAGCATCTCCGTCACCGTCAGCACCAGGTCGGTCGCAGTGGCGCCTGCTCGTAAGCGGCCAGTGAGCTTGAAGCCAATCACTTCGGGGGCGACCATGTAATAGGGCTGGCCCAACATGGTGGCTTCCGCCTCAATGCCGCCAACACCCCAGCCAAGCACGCCCAGGCCATTGATCATCGGTGTGTGCGAATCGGTGCCCACCAGGGTATCTGGAAAGAGGAAAGTCTGTCCATCTTCATCTTGATGTTGCTGCACCACCTTAGCCAGATATTCCAGATTCACCTGATGAACGATGCCCGTGGCTGGGGGCACGACTCGAAAATTTTTGAAAGTATGTGTCGCCCATTTTAAAAATTCGTAGCGCTCCCGATTCCGCTCGAATTCTTTCTGCGCATTGAATGCCAGCGCTGTCTCCGTTCCAAACCGATCGACTTGCACGGAATGATCGATCACTAAATCGACAGGAATTTGGGGATTGACTTTCTGCGGATCGCCGCCCAAGCGAACGGCTGCCGAGCGCAACGCTGCCAGATCGACCACGGCAGGAACGCCCGTAAAATCCTGCAGCACCACCCGAGCAGGCAGAAACGGCAGTTCGATTTTCTGTACATTTTTCGCATTCCAGTTGGCCAAATTGATGATGTCTTGTTGGGTCACTTCCACGCCGTTTTCATTGCGGAGGAGGGATTCGAGCAGGATTTTGATGGAGAAAGGAAATTTATGGATAGTTCCAATTTGATCGATCTCTAATTTACTCAATTGATAAAAACGAAATTCACTGGGCTGAATTTTAATGCTATTTAACGTTCCAAATGAATTTTTCGTTTTAGCCATCTGAGTCCTCACCATGAATTGGTTTTGATTTACAGGAAATCTTCTGATTCTTTGGCCTATTTTTGGATTCCAGAATTTCTTCCACCGACTGTAATTATGATGCGCCCACAAGCTTCTAACTGAAATGAACGATCAATAATTTTCAGAATTTCTTGCTCAAATTGGTGATGGTTATCCCTACCACTTTTTTTCCTCGCAGCCTAAGAAATACTCCATCCTCTAAAATATCGGTATCGGTCGCATTTTGAGGCCGTTCCAGGCTAATATAAAGCACATCCGCTTCCTCATCAAAATCGAACCAGATGTCTCCATCCCCAATTTTTCTAATATATGGCACGGCCTGAAAAATTCTTTTAATAACACTTTTTTTGATGAAGGGCTCACGTTTAAATCAAATTTTTTTCCGAAATCAAAAATCCAGAATCTTCTCCACTGGCCGTCGCTCGGGCACTTGAACATGGGGCACCTTGCCCGCATTCCAATCCTCGGACACATACAGCCAGCAGTAGCAAGCACCGTATTCCTCAATATCAGGTTTGGCATAGATACACGGGCAAACGATATCCCGATCTTTCTCCAATACGCCCGCCGCAGGCCGACAGGGACAGGAGCGATAACCATAGCGCTCGCCATTTCGCAACAGCCCTTCCAATAGCGGCCGAACGATTTCCCAATCGTTATTTAAAATCAAGCCCTGTTTAGGTGCAAATTTTTTCAATACTTCATGATATTGTTCCACGGTCATAGGCCTAACACCTCCTTGGCGCCCTCATAATCTTCGCCGATCACTGCCAGATCGCCGACGATTAAGGTCGGGAACGATAGCCGGGGATTGATCGGCTGCAAGAAGCGCATGTGACTTCGCTTTTCCTCAGGGGGTAACAAATCCACATCGACGATTTTGGCCTTGACTTGATTCATTTCCAAAAATTTCTTCATCCGTTGACAACGGGGACAGGTGCTGATCGCCATGAGTATCGGTATTTTATTTTTCACTTCGTATTCAAACATAATTTACCCCAATTTTTCTGTGATTGTTTCACCTTCATTAATGAATTACAATTTAGACAATTCCTGAAAATTTCAATTGACAAATATCAAAATATAGATAAATTTCAAACGCCAATTCTGAATATTCAAAACAAGTAGAAGCGCCTTTCGATAGCCTCGGTATGGATTTTGGATATTAAAATTATTTGGTATTCGTTTTTTGACATTTGGTAATTGCTTTCAAACCACAAAACATGGCCGTCACCTCCCAGGTGACGGTCATGTTAACCATTAAATAACCTGCAAAACCTCCTCCGCATGTCCTTCGGGTTTCACCTTCTCAAACACATGCTTGATCCTGCCATCTTTGCCGATGACAAAAGTTGTGCGCAAGATGCCCATATATTTCTTCCCGTACATGCTCTTCTCGCCCCAGGCGCCATAAGCCTCAGCGACTTTATTATCAGGATCGCTAAGCAATGTGAAATTTAAATTCTGCTTCTTCACAAAACTCTGATGCGATTTGACGCTATCGGGACTAATGCCCAGCACCACCGCATTCTTCGCCTGAATGGATTGGATATTATCCCGAAACGAACAGGCTTCTTTCGTACAGCCTGGCGTGTTATCTTTCGGATAAAAATATAAAATAACATCCGACTTGCCGAGAAAATCCTTCAATGAAACATCCTGGCCTTGATCTGATTTCAGGGTGAAATCAGGCGCTTTATCTCCGACTTTTAACATAGCATTATCTCCTTGCGTTATATTCAAATGAGCTTTAAAGCAATGGAGTGATGAAACGCCACAGCACCCCATCACTCCAAGATTATTAATTAACAATCAAACAAATTGATTCTTCACTTCTTCAGGCACTTTGGTTCTTAATCCCTGCTTCACCAAAGCGCCCTTCTTTAGCACCGGCAACTGATCGGCATAAGTGAGCTTGCCCTTTACTTGATAGAAAATCCCAATGGGAATGCGGTCCCCCCATTCCAGAGATTTCTCAAATGCCAGCGTCCGATTGGTGGGATCATAATTGGGATCGTCCTGCAATTTATACACTCGCTTCATGTACCATTGATAGGTATTTACTTTGTTGAAGCTCACGCAGGGTTGAAAGACATCCACCAGGCTGTAACCCTTGTGCTGCAAGGCTTGCTCGATCAGCCAGGTGAGATGTTTCATATCGCCTGCAAATCCACGGGAGACGAACGTTGCTCCCTGCGCAATGGCGATGGCAATGGGATTCACGCTTTCCTCGATCGAGCCAGTCAACGTCGTTTTTGAAATAAAGCCTTTGTCACTTGTGGGGGAATACTGTCCCTTCGTCAAACCATAAACTTTGTTGTTTTGATAAATATCCACCACATCAATATTGCGGCGAATAGCATGGATGAAATGATTGCCGCCCATGCTATAGCCATCGCCGTCGCCATGGGTGAGGATAACCTTCAGCTCATGGTTTGCCAGATGCGCTCCAGTTGCCACAGGCAACGGACGGCCATGCAAGCTCATAAATCCATTTGCATAAGTATAATCAGGCAATTTGCTGCCGCAGCCAATTCCCGACACAATCAACACCTGGTGCGGTTCGATGTTTTGATTTGCCAGTGCCGCTTTCAGCGAATTCCAGATGCCGTAATTCCCGCAGCCAGGACACCAGGTCGGTTTATGGTGGGTTTCATAATCTTTGACTTCTGCCATGTTTTCCTCTTTAGTTATCAATCAACAATTTTCAATTCGCCATTTCCAATTAATAATTGAACATCCCTTTCAAAGGAATTTCTTGCCAGCATTGGCCAACGGATTGAAACAACCCAAAAGATAAGAATTTTTTATACTATCCGTTGAGTTGTTTCTATCCATTGAAAAAAAGCTATCATAATTCGCTCAAGTTTCCACTTCTTGCTTCGGCTTTCTTTTTGATCCCGCTTTGATTAAATATATCACCATCTCCCCCTCAGTGATTTCCATTCTTGGCTCACAAAAGGTGAGCTTCTTATTTTTGATCAATGCCAGGGGATATATTTCTTTCGCCTTGATTCGCCGCTGCAATTCCTGCAATTCGGCAGTCGATTTCAGCTCCTGCCTTTGGATGACCCATGAGGAGCTGAGATGCTTTTGCAGCCATTCGTAAGTGATCCCGATGGGAAAGACCGTACGACCTTCCCCAGACAGGCTCAACTCATTTGATGGTGTATATTCGCCTTCTGCAATATCCACCCGAAAGACATTGTTGCGACCAAATTCGTGCGCCCAGAGCTGACAGGCGAGAATATTCACTTTTTCATTGGGCGTAAATGCCAGGAGTTTACCATAGCTGGAGGTATCGAACTCCTCGATTATCTCTGGCGAAATGGCATTGGCGGCCTCGGCAGGAAGGTGCTCTTTTTTCGCCAGCAAAATGAGATGCTGGTTGGAATCGATAAGCACCACATCGATCCCCACGGTCATCAGCGCCTTAGCGAAATGCCTGGCCGCCAGATTGGCGCCAATGATGGTCACCCCATTGGGATCGGGCTCCACCACTTTCAGCAACTTACCTACCAACCGAGCCGTAGCGCCTTGAAAAAAGACGGTGCCAACAATAATCAGAAACGTCAACGATTCAATGAACTCTGCCTGCTGGGAAAAATTGTGCGAGGCTTTCAATGTCTCTGCGAACAATGAAGCGACCGCCGCCGCCACTATACCCCGCGGAGCTACCCAGGATAAAAACAGCTTCTCCCGTAAAATTAGCTTCGATTTGTAAGCGCTGACAAATACATTTATCGGCCGAATGACAAAAAGCACGACCAACAAAACCATTAAGCCAGGTACGCCCAACTGCCAGATCGCCTGCAAGTCCAGTCGAGCGGCCAGCAAAACAAACAGAATCGAAACCATCAACGTGGTCAACTGTCCCTTGAAGGCTTCGATCTCTTTCAGCCCCCTCGGATTAAATATGCCCAACAAAAATCCAGCGACCGTCACCGCCAGGATACCCGTCTCCGATTGTTCCCAATTGGACATAGCGAATATCACTAAAACCATACTCAAGACTACCAGATTCCTCAATTCCTCTGGGATGAGGTCACGAGCTTTGAGCAGCCGATGCAATAAAAAAGCACCGGCACCGCCGAACACCAGCCCAATCGACAGACTGCTCAAAAAATTTTTCACCAGCAAATCGCCCGAAGCACTGGTAATCAGAAAGGTCAAAACCACGACAGCCAGCAGCGCCCCGACGGGATCGATCAGGATGGCTTCCCATTTCAGGACGGTGGAAACTTTTCTCTTAGCTTTGACTACCTTCAGCAGCGGAATAATGACAGTCGGTCCTGAGACTGTAATCAATGCGCCAAATAACAGGGCAATTTTAAAACCACTGGCATTGTGAAGCTCAGGAATAAAATAATAAGCTGTCGCTGTTCCAAAAATCCAGGTGATCACGACACCAATGGTCACCAAATTCCGAATGACCCGTGGCGCTTCTTTGAAATGCTTTAATTTAAGACTTAGCCCTCCTTCAAACAGAATGATCGCCACGCCAATCTGAACAATGGTATGCAGCCCTTCGCCCAGTTGCGCTGGTTTTAAAATACCAAGCTGTCCCAGCATTGCTCCAACAATCAGCAGCGGCACGATGGCTGGCAGGCGCAGCTTGTAAGCGAGAATTTGTGAGATAATGCCAGCAAAAATTGTCAGACTGGCGATGGCTAACAATTCCATTTTTCAGGTAATTGGGTTGTTGGGTAATTAGGTAATTGGGTGCCTGGGTAATCAGTTACTCAGTTGTCTCAAATAACTCGAATTCCTTTCTCGAATAATTTTTAAACGAAACCATTTTCATTTTGCGCCCGCCAGAAATCGGTCTTTATTTTTGCTCCACCAGTTCTCCTTTATCTCATCCGAAATTTTGAGTATCTTCTTATCAAAATCGATTTTTTGGGCTAAAAATTCCAATCGCAATCATTCCAAAAAATCAAGAATGACATCCATATCAATTTTTGATTTATCAACTCTAATGGTGAGTTCACCATTGGTAGATGAAACCTGGATCGCTTCCATGATATCTGCCTCATCAAAAATTCGATTCGAAATAAATTGTTAACCAATCCTTTTTAAAGATTGGCAACTTCTGGAAGGATTTCTTTCACAAACCAATTCAAAATTACCTTGACTCAAATTACATTGATTTTTCAAACTGCCTCAAAATATACTCAGGCGAAAACGGCCGTCCATCGTATTTCAAAATTTTGCCAGCCACTTCAACCCCCATGGTCATCTTCAACAGCGTTGCCAATTGGCCAGTAAAATTGCCTTCGACAGCGATCAGCCTGCCTGCGTTATTCAAGTAGGGTCGAATTTTCGCTTCATTGAGCGGCCAGAGATCGACAAATTGGAGAATATTGGCGCTGTCTTTCTTCGCTTGATTCAATTCATGAACAGCCGCTTGCAGCGGCGCCAGGGTGGAGCCCCAGCAAATGAAGGTCGTTTCCGCTTTTTTGGGTCCGTACAAAATTGGCCCATTCATATCGGGCAGAGCCGTTTCCAATTTCTTCATCCGCTTCTCGTGCATTTTGATCCGAGTCTCGGCATCTTCGATGATCTCGCCCACCTCGTTGTGCTCATCGCTGGTGGTTCGGAACACCGCTTTCGGATGTCCTGGCAAGGCACGGGGAGAAACGCCGTCGGCAATATAGGCATGGCGCTTGTATTCGCCCTCTAAATTATCCAGATCAGCGTCGCTGAGCAATTTGCCCCGCTCGATTTTAATTTGGCTGAAATCGATCTCGGCCCTATCAACGGTTCGATTGGACGTCGCCAAAAAGTCATCGGTCAAAATAATCACGGGAGTCTGGTATTTCTCAGCCAGATTGAACGCCCGAGCGCCCGCCTCAAAGCACTGTTTAGTATCCCCTGGGGCAATGATGAATCGGGGAAATTCTCCCTGCGACGCATGGAGCGCAAACATCAAATCGGCCTGCTCGGTTCGAGTGGCCAATCCCGTCGAAGGGCCAGGCCGCTGCGCCAGCACGATCACCACAGGGGTTTCCGTCATGCCCGCCAATCCCAGCGCCTCGACCATCAAGGAAAAACCACCGCCAGACGTCGGCACCAGCGCCCTGGCACCCACATGCGCTGCGCCAATCGCCATGTTGATGGCTGCGATCTCGTCCTCGGCTTGCTTGGAAACGATGCCGTAAGTATCGGCGTTTTTATTCAGCCACTCGAAGATCGATGTGCCTGGCGTCATGGGATAGGCAGCGGTAAAATTGCAGCCGCCAACCAATGCGCCCAATGCAATCGCTTCATTACCGTTCATGACCATGCGTTCGGGCGCTTTCACCGCATGCAGCCTCCAGTCGAATGAATTGGGGTAATGCTGTTGCACATAATCATAAGCTCCCTGGGAGACTTTGGAATTGACCGCAACCACCTGGTCGCCTTTTTTCTTGAAATTATCTTGAATTACTGAAAAGATATGTTCGATTGGAAATTGGGTCAGTCCAGCCAATGCGCCCAGGGCAGCGGTATTGGCCATCACCTTGCTGCCGCCCACATCCTGGGCAATTTTTCCCAACGGCACAGCGATGGGTTTGATCTGCTGTTGTTTCAAAGCGTCCTGATCCACATTCATTTCGGAATCAAAAATTACGGCGCCGCCTGGTACGATTTTCGATTGATGGATGCCGATCGATTCCTCTGTCAGCGCAATCAGCACCTGCACAGGCTCGGTCCAACTGAGGATCGGCTGATCCGAGGTTTTGATCACATAAAAATTATGGCCGCCACGGATGCGGGAGCGATTGTCCTGCATGCTAAATACCTGCAATCCCGCCCGAGCTAAGGACTTACAAAATCCAGAACCACTGGAGTCCAGCCCCTGTCCTGCATCGCCGCCCATTAATATCGTCATATTATTAATAATCATCGATTGCTCCTGTTTTAGGGATTCGTTGAGTGGTTGAGTGGTTTTCTGATCAGTTAGTTGAGTCGTTAAATGGTTAAGTAAGTTGAGTGGGTTCTTTGCAATCGTATGATGTTGCTTCCATTCCAAATACCAATCGCTTCCACTAACCTACTGCTCACTAACCACTGATTACTGATCACTGATCACTGACTACTGATCCCTGATCAACTTCCCCCCAACCACTCAAATCATCCAAAGACAACTTCTAAAAGTAAAAATTCAACCGCCTCTTAGTCCGTCGGTTCAAACTGGCTCTTATCCGCTCCACAGACGGGGCACACCCAATCGTCGGGGATGTCTTCGAATCTGGTTCCTGGTTTAATTCCGCCATCGGGATCGCCCTCAGCAGGATCGTAAACATAGCCGCATACCTGGCAGACGTACTTTTGCATGATGAGTCTCCTTAAATGGTTTTGGTTTATAAATGAATTTGCATAAATAATGATCGTCCCGATAAGACGAAGGGACTGAAATTGGATACTGCGTATCTGATATCAAATATCAGACGCATGTCTTTTTCATCTCAGCATCTTATATTTAAGCGCTAAACTCGCAAAGCTACAATCGCGCATCAGGCTGGGTATTTCCCCAGAATATAATCTTTCAAATATCGATTTTCCACGTGAATATTTTTCAACTGCGCCTTGACCACATCGCCGATGGAGACAATACCAGCCAATTTATTATCCTTGATGATCGGCAAATGGCGGATGCGGTTCTCGGTCATAATCACTTCGACGCTATCGAGATCGTCATCGGGATCGCCGATGATGATTTTGGTGGTCATAATTTCTTTGACCTTGACTTTACGAATTTCTTCGCAAGCTCGGAGCACGGCCATCAGGGCATCCCTGGCCGCAACAATGCCCACAATTCCTCCTTTTTCATCCAGCACCAGCAGCGACCCCACCCGATTGGCGGCAAAAGTCTGCAACGCTTCATAGACCGTAGCATCCTGACTGACCGTAACTACCTGAGTTCCCTTTACAGCTAAAATGTCTTTTACTTTCATCCTTTCGGCTCCTTTGAATAAAGTAATAAAGCTGATGAAATTAAATCGTCAATGCACAATGGATAAAAATTTAAATATCAATTGGCCTGCTTTTATCCGTTCGATTTTTTTCATCAAAACTGCACCAATCAATTGCAGGACAAGATGCCAGTTTGTCCTATATTAAAACTTAACAAAATGCCCCAGCCATAGTACGATTAGAATCACCACCACATGCAAAATCCACCAGCCCAGTTTGCCTCGCATGAAATGCTTTAACATATATCATTCTCCAAATTACCAAATTACCTAATTACCCAATCACTGCCACAACAAATGCCCCACCGCAAACACACTCCCCACATAAACAAAATGCCTCGCCCACCACCAGGCGGTGAACATCCTGCCCAGTCCAGTTGGATAATAATGGAACAGCACCATTTGGCCGATGAACAGTTTCGAAAGCAAAATCAGATTATGCGGCAGAGTCGTTCGGAGCACCACATCGGAAAAAGTCACTGGACTTGATAAGCCAGAGAGGCTGAAAGTCACCATGGCCACCACGCCAATGACCACGCTAAAACCATTGAGCAAGTAGCCGATCAGAAACGTCCCTCGAAAACTGAGCAGAATGGGCACGAAGAAAACGCTAACAATCCCAAAAATGAAAGGGACATAATTGGTTGGATTATCCGCAAACGGATGAAACCTGAGATGCAACAGCCAGCCTCCCAGCGCCACTAAAAATAGAGCGAAAAGTTGTTTCTCAATTCCTTTGCCATTGGAAGCCATGCAATCAATCCTCATGTTTTAGTGATTTGTAGGACAGGTTGCCAACCTGCCTTTGCTTTTAGGACAGGTTGCCAACCTAGCTCTGCTTTTAGGACAGGTTGCCAACCTGTCCTACAGTTGGACAAATTGCCAATTTGTCCAGCAATTAAAACCAGAAACTCCGATAGATATTGAAGCCAATCCGATAATCATTTTCCTTGAAATCCAGATTCCCGCCCGTGAGGTACTGATCCGAAGTCAGGCCGAACGAATTGGTGGCGAAGACATGAAACACATGCCCGCCGACTTTATATTCCAGACCCAATCCCCAGGCATTGTGTCTGAATTTGTAGCCCGACAGAACTGGCACCCACTCGCCAACCAGTGAAATATTTTCCATGAACATAAACCTGGCCCCTGTGCCCAGCGCAAAGGTGTTTTCCGTCAATGGATCCAGATAATAGGTATTGGTCGCCAACGATGGCACCAGCAGCACAGAAAGGGCATTGGTGAACTGCCGTGATAGCATCAGTTGCCAATTGGATTTAAAGTTCTCCGAGCGGAATACCGATTCGTCATCCGTTTTTTGAGTGATCAGGCTGCCGCTCGCTCTCAAGCTCACCGAAAGCGGAAAGTTCCATTGTCTGCCCTGTTCCAGGAGGCGCCATTGCAGCGCCAGCTCCCACTCGTGGTTGAAGTTGCTATGCCCGAACCCGAAGCTTAGATCTTCGGTAATCCCAACGCCCAGTCCAATAAGAATATTGGCAGGGCCATTGAGGCCGAAATACTCATCATACCCTTCGCTGACAGCAGGGAAAAAGCGATGCGAGACCCGAAATAAAACTTCCCTTTTACTTATCGATTGCGTGGTCGGCAGATTGATCAGTTGCATCCCCCAAAACGCTGGCGTTTCAAAAGCGCCCCCCGACGCTTCATCATTCATTTTTCGGCTTTTTTTTTCAGCCTCAGAAACTTTCTTGGTCCCCTCTGATGGAACTGACGCTTGCAAACTGCTGATCCATTGCTCGATGGTAGCGATTTCCTCTGGTTTTAACGGCGGTGCTTCCTCTGGCATGCGATCCCCGACAATCCCTTTGGTCCCTTTGACCTTCATCAGCAAATAGCTCTTTTCGGGATTTTTCGTATCGACCAATTTCAGCGAATCCACCTGCAAGCTCGGAACGTCCACCACCGCAGCGACAAATTTGTCCGCCTCCAGATTTAATTTCTTTTTGGGAGTCTGGCCCCGATGGCAGCCCGAGGTAGCGCAATGTTTTTTGAACAGCGCCGTGACCTGCTTCTGGACGTCTTCCTTTTGTTTTTCGGGCTTGCTTTTTTCATGCGCTTGAATTGGAATCACCAAACCAACTGCTACAATCGCCATCACCGCCGTTAAAAGCAATTTCCGCATAAGGCACCTCTCCTGGTTAATAATTCGAGTTTATTTTTTTATCCCTTGGATTCATCTGACAGTTGGGAGGTAATAATGCCCAACGGATTGATGAAGCCAACGGATGTATCGATAGCACATGATCTTATAATTTCACTTTTTAAACCTGAACAATTCACAGCCACAGAGGCACAGAGTTCACGGAGTTCTATTTTTAAGAAATTATATAAAGATGGTCTGCTTACTTCAGCCAATATATCGAGAATTATTTCCTGGCTAATATTCTGTTGCTATGTGACCTCTGAATCTCGTTGGCAAACTTTTTGAATGATAAGAATGCTAAAAAAACAATTTTAATAAAACAAATTTATGCAAATTTATTGATGAAAAAATTCTCCGCCAGCGGCTTCCTGGTTCTCGGCGCTAAAGATTTTTGTTGCAGATCCTCACTCAACTGGCTGATATCGCCCTCATAGCCCACTGCAATCATGACATAAATTTCCCACTCGGCGGGGATATTGAATTCGTCACGAATCACCTGGGGCGAGAAACCCGCCATAGGTCGAGCGATCAGGTTCAACTCCGTGGCTTGCAGCAAAATCAATTGCGCTGCCATGCCCAGGTCGAATAAATAATATTTTCGGCCATCTTTATACTGACAATCCAGATCGGGTTTCGAGAAACCCACGATCAGCAGCGGCGCCGTCCTGGCCCAGCTATTGCCGCCCGATAGCGCTTTGCGCCCTTTTTCCAGCGCTGCAGGTTCGGTTAAAAATAGAAATCGCCACGGCTGGTTATTGAAACAGGAGGCAGACAATTGGGCGGCTTGCATCAATTTATTAATGATCTCGTCGCTCAATTCTTGCGGTGAAATGGCTCGAGATGCTTTTCGTTGGTTGAGGATATCGAGCAAAGAATCAAACATAATAAGTTTTCGTTTAGGGTCCAAATAAGAAGAAAAAGAACCTGATTCCATCCGCCCATTGACAGATGGAATCAGGGCAACACTTCTTTCGGTGGAGTCGCTTACTTTTCAGTTTTTACTTTGCAGGTATTAATGCCAAGCAAAGTATAGAGCGGACAATAGCCGATCAAGCCTGTGATCAATGGGATGAGCCCAATGATGATCCATAATCTTGAGCCAAAAACTCCCAGGACAATGAGTACGATCCCAAGTACAATACGAATGAGCTTGTCCGTTGCTCCGACATTTGTCTTCATAATAATACTCCCTCCTGATTGGGTTAAATAATGAAATTATACAGCCAGCAATTTCTGGTTCTATTTCCATCCAACTTCCCCCCAATTCCCCCTTTAAAGGTGGGAATGTCAGATTATTCACGCATATAATATGCAAATTTTATTTCTTTTTATCAATAATTTTTTTCACTTCAACAAAATTAATTTTTTGCTCTGGGTGAGGTTATTATAAGTGAGCTGGTAGACATAGACGCCCGAAGCTGCTGGTCTGCCATCCAGGTTGGTGCCATTCCAGTTGAAGAAATAATTACCAGGCGAACCATGCCGCTGTGTGCCGCTAAAAATTTCCCGCCCACTCACATCAAATATCTTCAAATAAACCTCCCCAGGTGTTTGGATCTGATAGCCAATGGTTGTTTCGGAATTGAAGGGATTGGGATAATTCTGTAAGAGCTGGAACGTGGTGGCGACCAGCATCTCCCGATCAACGACTGGTGTTGACTGATAGGCCGTTCTTCGAGCCACCTCGGTGGGATCATCCCCAGAGGAATCACCATTGTTATTGACCGCATTTCCTGTAAAATTGAACACGACGGAATCGGTTGGCGTTGCTGGCGCCGTCCAATCCACGGTCCAGCTTCTGGCCGAAGGATTTTTATGGGTGACCTCGCCCGACTGCAATTTGGCCGCAGCGCTGGGATTGCTGAAACTTCCTGCCGAAGCCTTCAAATTGAAACCGCCAGAATTGCCAGCAGGCCCACCTGTGACGGTAATAGTCAAGGTGTAAGTATTTCCCGCTGCAAAGCCAGCGCCCGAAAAAATATCGGGCGAGGCGCTGATGGTGACCACCGAATTCCCTGCGCTCAACGTCCCATGACAGGTGCAGCCTGTGGTGGTTCGGCCCGTGATGCCTCCCGAATTTGGCAGCAGACGGGTGGCTAATGCCAATATGACAGCAACGATAGTGATGATCTTTTTCATGGCTCAATTCCCATGGTTAAAATTCCAAATACTCAAATCCCAAAATCCAAATAAATCCCAATATCTCAATTTTTAAAATAACAAACTTGATTGTTCCAGCAAGCGAAATATTGGATATTGGAATTTTGGGTTTGATTATTATTTGTTATTTGAATTTTGAGTTTTGAGATTTACTCACTGGCTTCTTCAAACCTGGCCGCCACATCTTTCCAATTGATGATATCGAAAATTGCTGTCACAAAATCGGACCGCCGATTTTGATATTTGAGATAATAGGCGTGTTCCCAGACATCGATCACCAGCAGCGGAATGGCGCCCCAGATGGTCAAATCCTGATGCTTTTCCGCTTGCAGGATCACCAATTTCTGGAACGGTACATGATAGGCAAACACGCCCCAGCCGCTGCCTTCCACGGCATTGGTGGCAGCCATCATCTGGGCTTTGAAGGCATCGAAGCTGCCGAATTCAGCGTCGATGGCTTTGGCCAATTTGCCATCGGGCTTGCCGCCGCCCTGGGGCGACAGGTTGTGCCAGAACATCTCATGCAAAATATGACCTGAGCCATGAAACGCCAGCTCCCGCTCCCAATGTTTGATCAAAGCGAAATCATTGGCCTCACGAGCTTCTTTGAGCTTGATTTCGGCCGTGTTCAAGCCCTTCACATAGCCTGCATGATGTTTGTCGTGATGCAAGCGCAACGTCTGCTCGTCGATGACTGGCTCCAATGCATTGTAATCATACGGCAATGGCGCCAACTGGTGCTGTCCCACTGCGATGGGATTAGCAGCTTTGCCCATGGCAGCAGCATTCACCATACCACTGCCAAACAATAAAACGCCGCCCCCAATTCCTGCCTGCTTTAAAAATTCTCTTCGATTGGATGACATGTCTGTTCTCCTTGGTATCTTTTGGTTTTTTTATTATCGATATGACTTGTTAAGAAGATTAAAATTACAAATATCAAAAAACCAAATGACAAATAATTTTCAAATTTCAATGGACAAATTGTTTGGAATTTCGGACATTGGAAATTGAAATTTATTTGGGATTTGGAAACTGGAATTTGGAATTCAAAATCCGTTGTTGTCTTATTACCCGTGGAAAAACATCCATTGGGTTGTTTCAATCCGTTGGCGGAAAAAATATCACTTAAAATCCAGTTACCAATCCCAGCGTGAATCGATTCATCTTAAATTCCAAATCACGGGTGTATTCAGCAATGAGCCGCAAGTTTCGGGCGACAAGATAGGTGCCGCTGAGCGTGGCCGTGTGATAATCATAATCATTCAGCTCCGAATCGATGCGATTGTACAATCCCGTGAAATAGAATCGGGACAGGTCCAGTTTCGGCGCATAAATCAATTCGGCCACAATCCCCTCCGATTTGATCTCGGTTGCATTAGCCAGGAAGAGCGGATTGGTGTCTTTCCGCAGCAAATATTGAGCAGTCAATTCCAGCGGGCCAACAGCGACATTGACATCAGGCCCATAGTAGGTAATATCATTCATAAA
>Ga0209018_1000023_pt1 | contig 142621 bp, 120 predicted proteins | sample YNPBryBLVA2012_FD_185814 | JGI IMG/M metagenome (GOLD analysis project Ga0209018, IMG submission 185814) | Anoxygenic and chlorotrophic microbial mat microbial communities from Yellowstone National Park, USA - YNP Bryant BLVA 2012 (SPAdes)... ... | reverse complement strand
CGCTGGGCCGCTTCCACTCCAGCAGTTCGCACAGGGTGCGGGCCATCTCGGTCCGGCCCAGGCCGGCAAACTCGGCGGCGATCTGGCGCATCAACTCCAACTCCGAGCGCACGAAACGGCGCCCGCAGAAGGGGACGGACTCAGGCAGTTCAGCGGGGTTCATGAGCCTGGATCCGTTCGTCCACCCGGCGGGGAAGCGGCCGACAGTGGCGCCGGCCATAGTCTGGACCCGCCTTGCGCCCGGGCGGTTTCGGATTGGGTTTGGGCTGCCCGCGGGAGAACGGCGCCGCCTGCCGCTTGGCGGCCCGCAGGGCCTCCTCCAGTTGCCGCCGCAGGCGCTCGATCTCCTGCCTCAGGCGCGCGTGTTCCCGCTTCAGGCGTTCATTCTCTTCCAAAGCCCGTTGCAACTGCTGCCGCAGCAGCCGGTTCTCCCGTTCCACCTGCTCCAGCCGCCGGAGCAGGTTGCCCTCACCCGAAGGGGTCATCCACCCCTACGTTAGCCGAAAACCGCGCGTTTGTCCGGCCCCCTGCTCAAAAAGAATTCTTGACAGCCCGCCCGGACCCGGTAAACAATTACACCCAGCCAGCGCGGCTCGCTCGAGGACGCGTTCGTCTTCAAACTGAACCCCACCGGCACGCAGTTACTTTATTCGACTTACCTGGGCGGCAGCTTTTCGGACACCGCCCACGCCATTGCGCTCGACCCTGCGGGATCTGTTTACCTGGGCAGCGCCACCCGCTCGACCGACTTTCCGGTCACGGCGGGCGCGTACCAGCGCGCCCGGCATCTTCAGCCTCAACGCCAGCGGCGAGGGCTCGGGCGCGATTTTCAATCAGGACGGAACGGTCAACACGCCCGACCGCCGCGCCGCGCCGGGCGATGTGATCGTACTTTACGCCACAGGCGCGGGGCAAACCGCGCCGGCCGGCGAAGACGGTAAAGTCAATCCGCCGGTTCTCCCCTGCCGGCGCCGCTCGGCCCCGTGAGGGTGTTCATCGCCGGGCGCCTTTATCCCCTTGGTGCTGGAGGTCGGCCAGGCCCGCAGCCAGGCGGGGCTTTACGTGTCGGTGCGCTGAGGGAGCCCGGCGCGGCCGGAGGGCTGCGCCGGCGTCCCACACTTTCCCCTGCGCTATAATGCGGTTCCGGCCCGCCGGGGCGGGCCGCCGGAGGTGGCATGTGCGATTGACCCTTTCGCTGCTGTGCTCCGCCTTGCTGCTCGGAGCGCAACCCCAACCTCAAGGGCCGCCCAAGATCCAGACCTTGATTATCACCGGCCAGAACGCGCACGACTGGCGGGGCACCACGCCCGTGTTGCGCAAGATTCTCGAAGACACCGGACGGTTTGAGGTGCGCGTCACCGAAGAGTTCCGGGGCGCCGGTCCCGAAACGCTGGCCCCCTATGATCTGGTGGTCATCAATTACTACGACCGGCGGCGGCCCGAGCTGCGCTGGGGCGAGCGCGCCGAAAAGGCCCTGGTGGATTTCGTGCGCTCGGGCAAGGGCCTGGTGATCTACCACTTCTCGGTAGCCGCCTTCGACGGCTGGGAAGATTACGAGAAGATGTGCGCCGGCAACTGGCGTCCCAACCAGGGCCATCATTCGCCCGCGCACGATTTCACCATCGAGATCAAGGATCCCGACCATCCCGTCACGCGCGGCTTGAAAAAGTCCTTCCTGCAAGTCAACGATGAGCTATACGCCAACCTGAAGTGGCAGCCCGCCGGCTCCTACCACGTGCTGGCCACCGCCTGGGACGATCACGCCCGCTATCAAGGCAAAGCCAAGCAGCCCACGCCCGGACCCGGTCTGCATCAGCCCATGCTTTGGACCGTGCCGTACGGCCAGGGCCGCGTCTTCACCACAGCCTTGGGCCATGACGTAGCCGCCACCAGCACGGTGCCGTTCGCAGTGACCTTCGCACGCGGCGCGGAATGGGCGGCCACGGGAAAGGTAACGCTGCCCGTTCCTCCTGAAATGGCGCCCTGAGCCATGCTCGCCGCAGTGCTCTGGGACCTCGACGGTACGCTGGTGGATTCCGAACAGTTGCACTGGGAGGCATGGCGAGAGACGATGGCGGCCGAAGGCGTCCCTATCACCTGGGAGCAATTCAAAGCCACCTTCGGACAGCGCAACGACTCGTTCGTGCCGCTGTGGCTGGGCGCAGGCGCCACCGCCGAGCGCGTCGCCCGCGTGGGCGACGCCAAGGAGGCCTGCTACCGCCGACTCGTGCGCGAGCGGGGCCTCGCGCCGGCGCCCGGCGCCGCCGCCCGGGTGCGCCGCCTCCAAGTCCGGGGCTGGCGGCAAGCGATCGCCTCTTCGGCCCCTCGGGAGAACGTCGAAGTGATGCTGAACGCTCTGGGCCTGCGAGACTGCTTTCCAGCCATCGTCGCGGCCGAGGACGTCACCGAGGGCAAGCCCAACCCCCAAGTGTTCCTGCTGGCCGCCGAGCGACTGGGCGTGCCGCCGCAGCGCTGCATCGTCGTCGAGGATGCGCCGGCAGGTATCGAGGCGGCGCGCCGGGCAGGCATGCGCAGCATCTTTGTGCGCGGCGCGAGCGCGCCAGCGGATCTTGCGGTGGACTCGCTCACCGAGCTGCCCGAAGACGCCTTCGACCGCCTGCTGGGCGTCTGAGGCTCAACCCAGCCTGGATTCGGCCAGCGCGCCGCAGCCGAGCGCCAGCTTGCCTGGTTGCAGCAACGTAACCAGTCTTGTGATTCACCCCTCTCAGCGCTTCTCGAACTGCATGGCGTACAGGCGCGCGCCGCGCAGGCGGAAAACGAGCTGCACCACACGCCCGGCCAGCTCCGAGACATCCACGCCCTTCTTCAGCCACTCGACCTCCGTGGCGAGGAAGTCCCCGTTGATGTAAATGCATTCGTCCACGGAATAGCCCGGTATCGGCGCGCCGCTGGAATCCAGGAAACCTACCTGCGCGTATCCCACCGCGCCCGTGTCTATGTTGAGCGCCAGCCGGTTGCCTTCAAAGATCAAAGGGCGAGTGACGAGCCACCCGCCGGTGTAATCGCCTTCGGCCGCCACGAATCCATCCACACGCTGCACCATGCGCCACAAAGGCGAAGGAGCCCCTTTGACCCAAGCGGAGTGATAGCCGATGCCGTTGCCGCCGTGCCCGCCCACGTACTGCCAGATCTCGTTGCCGCGGCGCACCAGCCCGTGCGTCAGGAAAAGCATGTGGATCCGGTTGGAGCCATCGAAACCGGTCGGCACATAGGCGGGACGCGGATATCGTTTCCAATCCAGCCCGTCGCGGCTGACCGCCAACTGAACCTCCACGACGCCCGAGCCGCGTTGACGTTCCTTGCGTCCCAGAATCTGCCGCGCGACAGGGCCGTCCTCATCGTAGTGGAAGTACACGGCGGGAAAAGCCAGGTAAGCGTCGGGCGCCCAGGGGTACTTGACGACCTTGGTCACGTAGATGTCCGTCCCCGGCGGATCGAGGCGTTCGTCGGGTCCGAAGACCGTCGGCAGCTCGATGCCGAGGCCGGCCGGCGAAAGCGGGCCATTGTCCAACCACCAAGGATCGAGTACCAGGAACTTGACCCGCTGGCGCAGAGCTTCCTGGCGCGTTCGCTCGGGGGTGGCGATCTGGTACGGCCACGGCTCCATGAGGTCTTTGGTTTCGCTCATCCCGTAGCGCCGTTCCGTGGCGCCGGCGCGCGTGGCGCCGTAACCGGTGCGGTGGTGGCCGACGTAGAGCTGCCGCTGATCGTCGTAGTAAATGATAGATTGGGAGCCGCCGGCGAACGGCAGCGCTACCGTCTCGTGGCGGCGGAACGACCACCCGTCAGGCGAGCAGAACACGAACATGGAACGCCGGCGGATGCCGCTGAAGTACTTCCACCGGCAATCGGGCGGCGCGTTAGGATCCACGAACACGTTGCCCAGTCCCACGGGCTCGGTCAGCGCGATGTTGCGCTCGCCCTCGAACTCGCCGCGTCCCAGGTCGGGCTTCTCCCACCGCACGCCGTCGCGGGAGGTGATCACGGCCAGGCTGTCGCGCGGCCCGCGGTAGTAGATCCGGAGCACGCCTTGCTCATCCTCGACCAGCGAGAGGTGCCCGCGCAAATCCTCGGCCACTTTCTCGGCCCAGCGCGGCGGGTTGGGCACGAAACGCACGCCCTGCATTTCCTCCACAAGAGCGTCGTCCAGGAACAGATGCTTGCGCGATCCCAGCCGCACGGGGCCTGCACGCGGGGCCTCCCGCCCGAACAGCAAGGGCGCTCCGGCCTTCAAGGAAAGAGGCGGCTTTGCTTCACGGTATCGTTGCGAGAAGCTCGCCGGCGGCTGGAAATTCTCGCGGTAGACCTGCCTTGCCGAGAAACGCAACTCGTCGAGCCGGCCGGGCAGCGGCCGCTCGAAGCGGCCATCGCGGCCCACACTGAAGTACGCTTCGTCACCGCGATTGAGGGCGCGAATGGGCGCCGGCCCCGGCAGGCGTTGCAACGCGCCATCCACGTAATGGCGCAACCGCCATCCTGCTGCGTCGTAGACGAAGGCGAGGTGATGCCAGGAGCTGCTGCGCAGGGCCCTGGCGTCGGTCGGAATCACAATGGTCGCGCGCCCCGGATCGTTGTACAGCTCGAACGCCGTGCGATCGGCGCGAAGCAGCAGGCGGGTGACGCGCTCGTTTTCGCCCCGCGGTCCTTCTCCGATCTCGAAGACAAGGCCCTCGCCCGCTCCCTCGCCGGGCAGGAACCAAAACTCGACGGTCCAGTCGAACGCGCCGAGATTGAGCCTGGTTTCCGTGGGGTTGGCGAAGTTCGCCGAGCGCAAGTGCTTTTCGCCGACGGTGGCCAGGGCGCAGAACGTCGCGTTGCCCCAGTGGAGGGGCTCCACCGTTCGGCCAAGCGCCTTAGGGGGCGGCGTGATGCCGAACAGTACGCTGGGCGACTGGCTGCGAATCTCGAGCGGAACGGGAGGGCATGGCTCCAAGGCCCGCCCGAAGCGGCCCGGAACGATTCGTCCCCCCCGGCCCAAGGCGAGGTCGTAGTAGTGAGGACCGGCGTCCGTCAGCACGGAACTCGGGTACAAACCCTCGGGTTCATCGAACAACCAGAGAGCCACCGTATCGTCGCCATAGCCGGACGTGACGAGAACAGAGAGCAACAGGAGCCTTTTCATAAACCGTTTCCGAATTCGCCGATACTGGCAGCAGGAGACTTATACCGACGGGGCCGCGGCGCCTGCGAGTTGCGCGGCCAGATCCAGAGCGCGCACCAGACTGCGGGTCGAGGCCGTCCCTTTCCAGGCGATGTCGAAGGCCGTGCCGTGGTCCACCGAGGTCCGCACGATGGGCAGGCCCAGCGTCACGTTCACCCCGCCTTCGAAATCCAGCAGCTTGAGCGGAATGTGGCCCTGGTCGTGATACATGGCCACCACCGCGTCGTAGCGCTTGCGCCGCGCCGCCAGGTAGAAGACCGTGTCGGGCGGCACCGGCCCCTCGACCGGCAAGCCGCGCTCGCGCGCCCACTGGATGGCCGGCGCGATTTCCTCGATCTCTTCCCGCCCGAACAATCCGTTTTCGCCGGCGTGCGGATTCAGGCCGGCCACCGCGACGCGCGGCGCGGGCCGCAAGCGGCGCACCGCCGCGCAACTCAGCTCCAGGATGCGGGCCACCCGCTCGCGCTTGATGCGCGCCAGCGCCTCGCGCAGCGACAGGTGGGTGGTCACGTGCGTCACCAGCAGCTCCTCGGAGGCCAGCATGATGGTGACGTCCTCGACGCCGCACAGCGCGCCGATCAACTCGGTGTGGCCCGTGAAGCCGGGATCGGAGGCCTGGACCGCCTCCTTGTTAACCGGCAGCGTCACCAGGGCGGCGATCCGGCCGGCCAAAGCGGCCCGGGTGGCCGCCACGACGTACTCCCGCGCCGCCGCCCCCGCTCGGGCGTCCACCCGGCCCGGACGCACTTGCTCCGCGTCCAGCAATCCCAGGTCCACCACACTCAGCGCGCCCTCCGCGCCCTCGGAAGGATCGGCCACACGCCGCAGCGGCACGCCGTAGCCCAACTCGCGGTTGACTCGTTCGAGCACCGCCAAGTCTCCGAAAGCCACCACCCGGTGAGAGATCTCCCCGTGCCTCCAGGCCTTCAACAGAATCTCCGGACCCACGCCGCAGGCGTCGCCCATCGTAATGCCGAAAATCACGTCCCTCGCTCCAGTTCCTTTCGAATCAAAGTCAACACGTCGGGCGGGCCGAAACCGCCCGCCTTGCTCACCAGCCACAGACCCGTACGGGGCAGCCGGGAAAGCGGAATTCCAGCCAGCAGCTCTCCGCAGGGCTCGACGACCTTCTCGCCCAGTGCGCCGAGCGTCGCCCGCGCCGTGTCCCCGCCGAAAACCACCAGCCCGCCGGCCCCGCTGCGCCGGCAGGCCGCGGCCGCCGCCTCCCCGATCCGGGCCGCCGCTTCCAGCGGCGCTCCCAGCAGGGGCGGCGGCGCCAGCAGCACCCAGGGCGAGTCGGGCAGGTCCTGCCACGGCCAGGCCGCGCGCGGCAACCCGCACCGCTCCAGTTGCTCGCGCGAGCGCGGATGCAAGCTGCCGCCTACGATCAGCCAGCGCCGCCCGGCGGGCGGGCAAGACTTGTACTCCCGCGGCAGGGGCAGACGTCTGACCCAAGGGCCGGCGAAGCCGCCAGTGCCGGCCACCAGCGCCGGCCGCGTTGCGGCCGCCAGCACCTCTGCAGCCCCTTGCAAGTCCGCCGCCTCGCGCCCGTCGCACACCAGCACCGCTCCCTCCGGCGCCGTGCGCAACAGCTCCCCGAGCTCGCCGGCGGTCCGCGCCAAGCGCACCGGGGCCGTGCAGCTCCCCTCCAGAAGGCGCAGCAGGGAACTTTCCCGGGCCGGCTCGAGCGGATCCTGCGCGAACGCAGTGGACTCCAGCGGGCGCCCCTCCACCAGCAGGCGGCCTTCGATCACCTGGCGCCCCAGCGCCGGGTAGGCCGGGACCCAGACCAGCACTCGCTCGGGCCAGACCTCCAGCAGCGCTTGAAACTCGGCGCCGATCGGACCGCGCAGCGTGGAATCGGTCTTCAGATAGACGTAGGGCACCCCGAGCCGGCGGGCTTCGGCCGCCAGCCGGCGGATGAGCCGGTGCGCTGCCTCGGCCCCGAGATGGCGCGTGTCGGCATCCACCACCACGGCCGGCGAATCGCCCGCATCCGCCCAAGGCCCGGCGGCTTCCAGCATCACCTTTGCGCACACGCCCGCCTGAGCCAATTGCGCTCCGATTTCCAGCGCCCCCGTCGTGTCGTCAGCCAGCGCCAGCGCCTGCATCTCCTTCTCCGATCATAGCGCCTGCCGCCGCACTTCCCTTGTGCGAGTGCGGCCGGGTAAAATGGATCGCCGCGAAGCGACAAGCCGGCGAGAAGGAAAAGGTGGCAAATATGAACATGACCCGACGCGAACTGCTGGCCGCCGGAGGCGCGGCCCTCACCGCAGCGGCCCCCGAAGCGCGCCCTCTGCTGTGCGCTTTCTCGAAGCACTTTCACTGGGCGGGTTGGGAAGAGATGGCTCAGACCGTGGCCGCCTTGGGCTATGAAGGCGTGGACCTGACGGTGCGCCCGGGCGGGCACGTCGAGCCGGAGCGAGTCCAGCAGGATCTGCCCAAGGCTTGCGAGATCATCCGGCGCGCCGGGCTGAAGATTCCCATGATCACCACCCGGATCCGGGACGCCGCCACACCCGAGGCCGAGACGGTGATCAAGACCGCCGCCGCCCTGGGCATCCGCCGCTACCGCTGGGACGGCTTCGTGTATGAGGCCGGGCGGCCGCTGCCCGAACAACTCGAGGCGCTGCGCCCGCGAGTCCGGGAGCTGGCCGCCTTGAACCGCCGCTACGGAGTCTGCGCCATGTATCACACCCACTCGGGGCCGGGCCGCGTGGGCGCCTCGATGTGGGACCTCTACCTGCTGCTCCGGGACTTCGACCGGGAGAGCGTGGCGGTGAACTTCGACATCGGCCACGCCGTGGTCGAGGGCGGCTACGGCGGTTGGATCCATTCCGCTCGCCTGTTGCTGCCCTGGACCCGGGGCGTGGCCGTGAAGGATTTCCTCTGGCGGCGGAACGAAAAGGGCGCCTGGACGCCCGGCTGGCGCCCGCTGGGCGAAGGCATGGTGAATTTCAAAGCCTTCTTCGCGCTCCTGAAACAGGCCGGCTTCGGCGGGCCGCTCCAGCTTCACATGGAATACTCCGAGCTGGCCGGGGCCGAGCGCGGCGATCGCACCTTCGGCATCCCCAAGCAGAAACTGCTGGAGATCATGCGGCGTGACGTCGAAACGCTCCAGGCCATGCTGAAAGAGGCGGGCCTGGCCTGAGCCGCGGCCCCGAGGGTCCATGCTGTGGCGGCCAGGGACGTGCCGCGCACGCCGCGGATAGATCCGCGCTACGCCTGCTTCCGGCTGCGCGTAGGGCCTTCGAAGATCCACCGCTGGGGCGTCTTCGCCGAGGAGTGGATTCCGCCCCGGCGCAAGGTCATCGAGTACACCGGCGAGCGCATCAGCCGCCGCGAGGCCAAGCGCCGCTCCGAGCGGCCCCACGTCTACCTGTTCGAGATCAACCCCTACTGGTGTGTGGACGGCGCGGTGGGGGGCAGCGGCGCCGAGTTCATCAACCACTCTTGCGATCCCAACCTGTACGCCACGGTCCTCCACGGCCACGTGCTGTACATGAGCCGCCGCGCCATCCGTCCGGGCGAGGAGCTCACGGTGGACTACCGGCTGGCGCGCGACCTGGCGCCGATCCCTTGCCGCTGCGGCTCGCCCAGATGCCGGGGCACGCTCAATCTGCCCGCCTGATCCGGGGAGCGCGCTGGCGTTCTGCGTACGCCTCGGACCAACCGCGTTCTCGAGGAGTCGAGGGGTTGCTGTGAGCGGCAGGGGTGAGCCGCCGGCGCAACGCGGACCGCAGCAGGCCCGCCCGCCGGCCGCGGCAAGGGCAAAATCCTGCGGCCCACAACCAGCCAATTCCAGGCTGGCTCCGCGTCGAACTGGCCCCGGCCCGAGTGCGTGCCGGCCTGCCCGCGCCGGCCGGAAAGGAACGCTGGATCCGGTGGCTGTCTTCTGGTTCGCGCGGCAAGGCGCAGCCTGGTTCTGCGGTACTCTGATGGATGCGGATGAGGTCAACGACAAGCCCGGCTGCCGATGGGTCGCTGGCTGGGGTCCGGATGCAACCGCGCGCTTGCGAATCCTGGACCCCTCGAACCGGGCTGAGAAGTTCGACCTGGGTGGCGAGTACTTTGGCCGCTGCCTTTCGGCGCCGGAAGCTGACCGGAAGGATCGAGCTCCGGCCGCAGACCCCATGCAAGACTGCGGCCGTGCGCTCCCCGCGTTGGTAAGCATCAGGAACGGATGAAGCCGCTGATCCTGCTCACAGGCGCGACAGGGTACGTAGGAGGCCGGCTGCTGGAAGCCCTGGTGGCTGCCGGCCGGCGGGTTCGCTGCCTGGCGCGACGACCGGAGAGCTTGCGGGTCCCGGGAGGGGCCGGGGTGGAAGTGGTAGCCGGGAACCTCCTGGATCCCGCTTCTCTGCGAGCGGCAATGCCAGGGGTGCATACCGCCTACTACCTGGTTCACTCGCTGGGCTCGGCGGGATCCTTCGAAGATCAGGACCGGAGGGCGGCCCGGAACTTTGCCGAAGCGGCGCGCGATTTCGGGGTTAGCCGCATCATCTATCTGGGCGGGCTGGGCGAGAGTACGCCGGCGCTGTCGCCGCACTTGCGCAGCCGGCAGGAGGTCGGCGCGATTCTGCGCTCGTCGAACATCCCGGTGACCGAGTTTCGCGCCTCGATCGTGATCGGATCGGGCAGCCTGTCTTTCGAGATGATTCGGGCGCTGGTCGAACGCTTGCCGGTGTTGATTGCGCCGCGCTGGGTATCCGTGCCGGCGCAGCCGATCGGCATCCAGGATCTCCTCTCGTATCTGCTCGCCGCGCTCGAGCTGCCGTGTGCCGAAAGCCGCGTCTTCGAAATCGGCGGCGCTGACCAGGTCTCCTACGGGGACCTGATGTTGGAATACGCACGCCAGCGCGGACTCAAGCGGCTGATCCTTCCCGTGCCTGTGCTGACTCCCCGCTTGTCCAGCCTGTGGCTGGGGCTGGTCACGCCGCTGCACGTTCGGGTGGGCCGCAGCCTGATCGAGAGCATCCGCCACCCCACAATCGTCAGGGATCGCTCGGCGCTGACCGCATTCAGGATCCGCCCCGTGGGATACCGTGAGGCCATCGCTGCCGCGCTCCGTGCAGACGATCCGGTGGACCAGGGGGCGAGTCGCGCGGCCGCCTCCGGTCTGCGCTTCGTCTATTCCTTGCAAATCAGGGTCGAAGTCTCCCCGCAGCAGGCCTTCGCGCCGATCCGCAGGATCGGAGGCTCGACCGGCTGGTACTATGCCGATTGGCTCTGGCGCCTGCGCGGCCTCGCGGACAGGTGGTTGGGGGGACCGGGTCTGCGACGCGGCCGCCGGGATCCCGAGCAACTCCAGGTCGGCGACATCGTAGACTGCTGGCGCGTCGAGGCATACGAGGCCGATCGCCGCCTGCTTCTCGCCGCGCAAATGAAACTGCCGGGGCGAGCCTGGCTGGAGTTTCGCGTGGATGAGCAGGGCTCGAATTCCCTCCTACGGCAAACCGCAGTGTTTGATCCGCGCGGAGTCTTGGGCCGCCTCTACTGGTACGCTTCCTGGCCGGCCCATCGCATCGTCTTCCCGGGCATGCTCAAACAGATCGGACGGGTTGCACGGGCTGGCTCGCCGGTGGTCATGTAAGTCTTATGAAGGCGAAGCCTGCTCACGCGAAGAGCCGGGAGGGCAAGCGCCTCAAAGCGCTCCTCCAGCTCAAGGATCGGGCCCTGGCGGCGGTTGCCGAGGGCATCGCGATCGCCGACGCCCGCCTGCCTGATACCCCCCTGATTTACGTCAATGCCGGCTTCGAAAGGCTCACGGGGTACTCCGCGGACGAAGTGCTGGGGCGCAATTGCCGGTTTCTTCAAGGTCCCGGCAGTGACAGGGATACCTTGGACCAGTTGCGAGCGGCGCTCCGCGCACAACGCGAGGTCGCCGTGCAACTGCTCAATTACCGCAAGGACGGGACCACGTTCTGGAACCGCCTTTCCATTACCCCGGTACGCGACCGCTCTGGCGCCGTAACCCATTTCATCGCCGTGCAATCGGACGTCACGGCCGAAAAGAACGCGCAAGATGCGCTGCAAAGAGCCAACGAACAACTGGAGGCCGCCAATCGCCGCCTCCGGCAGGACCTCGAGGCAGCCGCCGCTGTGCAGCGCTCGCTGCTGCCCACGGTGCTGCCGGAGATCCCGGGCCTGCGATTTGCCTGGAGGTTCCTGCCCTGCCAGGAACTGGCAGGCGACTTCCTCAACGTGCTTGCGCTCGACGACCGGCACGTCGGTCTCTGCGTTCTGGACGTCTCCGGACACGGCGTCGCGGCGGCGCTGCTTTCCGTCACGTTGAGCCATTTCTTGTCCCCGGTGGCCGATCGCTCCTTTCTGTACCGGACCGTGCCGGAACGTCCGGACAAGTATGTCGTCGCCGCACCCTCGGAGGTGGCTGCCCGGTTGAACCAGCACTTCAGGAGCAGTCGCAGCGCAAGGCAGTACTTCACCATGGTCTACGGCGTACTCGATGCGCAGGCGCGTGAACTGCGTTACGTCACGGCCGGCCATCGCGGCCCCGTGCTGGTGCGCCGCGGCGCGGCTCCGATCGAGCTGGCAGCGGGCGGCCTGCCCATCGGTTTGCTCCCGGCGGAAAGCTATGAAGAGCGCGCCGTGAGGCTCGAACCCGGAGATCGCCTCTATTTGGCGACGGACGGGCTGACGGAGGCAGAGAACACCGCCGGGCAGGAGTTCGGTGTGGCGAAGTTGCTGGAGGCCTACGATCGGAATCGGCGCCGACCGCTCGATGAGAGCCTTCGCGAGGTGACGGCGTGGGTCCAAGACTGGTGTGCCCCCGCACCTCTCGCCGACGATGTAGCCATGCTGGCGGTCGAATGCGACTGCTAGCCTCGATGCCCATGCCTCGCCGGGCGGTTCCAGTCCGCCCCTCGAAACCAGCCTTGGCAACGCGGCGCTAGCGCCGGCCGAACAACAACGACAGCAGCGAGCCCTGGCGCGCCGGCGCCGCCTCCCCGTTCAGTCGCTCGGCCAAGGCCGCCACGCTCTTGCCGAAGCGGCTGCCCGGCGGCGCGGGCTTGCCGTCCATGAGCGCCTTCTGGAGCGTCTCGTAATCGCCCGGCAGGGTGTGAAAGACCGGGCAGCCCAGCGCGGTCTCGATGCTCTCGGCGGGAAGGCCGCGCTCGGGCGCATAGCGGTTGATCACCACCCGCAGCCGTTCCGGGCCCACGCCGTGGTCCTGTAAGCGCCCCAGGGCGCGTTGCGCGGCATGCAGTGCGGGCAGCTCGTTGGTGGCCACCAGCAGCACCTCGTCGGCCAGCCGCGCCAGGCCCAGCTCCCAGGCGCCGAAGGCGCCCCCCGCGTCCAGCACCGCCAGCTCGTAACCGCGCCGGCAGAAACTCAGCAGCGCCGCCGGCTCCCAGTCCTCGCCCGAACCCACCGGATCTTCCGGCGACAACAGCACGTCCACGCCCTGACAAGGGTTGATGAGCACCTTCCACAGGTCGGCGTCCAGCCGCTCGGCGTGGGTCAGCGCGTCCAGGAAGCTGTAGCCGGACTTCAGCTTCAGCAGGAAACCGATGGCGCCGGTCAGCGGATCCAGATCGGCCAGCAGCACCCGCTTGCCGCCCCGGCGCTTGAACTGGAAAGCAAGGTTCAAAGCCAGACTGGTGGCGCCGCAAGCTCCTTTCGCCGGCAGCACGCACAGCAGGCGGCCCAGCGGCTCGGCGGGGCCGGGGGCCGCCGGCCGGTGGCGGGCAATGCGCTCCCAGACCGCCTCCCATTGCTCGGCGCTGAAAGGCCGAACCAGGAATTCGCCGGCGCCCTGGCGCAGGCAGCGCAGGATTAGGTCCGGGTTGCTCGCCCCCAGCAGGGCCACGACGGGCAGACCGGAGGCGCGTGCGTTGATCTCGGCGATCAGCCGCAGGGCGATCTCGGGATCCGATTCGGCGTCCACCAGGCAAAGCTCCACTCCGGGAGTGTGCAGCAGGCCGAGCAACGCGGCTCCGGTGGGGTAAGCGTACTGGACGATCAGCGCCGGGCGGCGGTCGCCAAGCAGGCGGAGCAACTCGGCCGCCTTGCTGCGATCCGGGCAAATCAACAGGGCTTTGAGTTCGCCAGCGGTAGCGCGCGCCTCCAGCGGCATAGGGACACAGAGGCCGCCCCAGCCTCTTAGAACCTATCGGCCGCCTGGGCCGGCTTGTGTAGGCCGGCCGGAGGGCCCTCCAAACCTTCCAGGCTGCTCACCCGGCAGCCTTCCCGCCGCAGCAGAAAATAACCCTCCCGGCTGCGGCCGGCCAGTTCGCCGCCCTCCTCCCAGCTCCTCTGGTAGTCCTCCCACTTGCCGCGCAGCACTCGCTGATACAGGCGAAAGTACTCCGCCGCGGCTGGCTCATCCTCCCACTGGGAGCAATAGGCCAGCACGACCCGCCCGTCCGCCTTGCGTTCCCAAAGCTTGTAAACGCCGCCCCGCCAGCGCGGCGCCAGGCTCTCGGCCTCCTGGCGCCCCGCGTACTGCCGCAGCAGGATGGCGTGATCCAGCTCCCCGAAGGTTCCCTCGGCCAGCACCCGAAAGCCCTTGCCCAATCGGAGGGCCGGCAGCGGAGGCCTCGCCGGGCGAACATCGCGCAGGTACTTTTCGGGATCCAGCACCTGCTGGGTGCTGGCCGGCGGGCGGCGGAACACCTCGCGAAAAGCGGCCGCGCCCAGTCTCTCGTAGACCGCGTGCTGAAACAGCAGGCCGTCAGTGTAGGGGAACAGCAGCGTCTCCCTTAGATACAGGGGCGCGCGCTCGAAGACCGGGAACTGCCCGGCGGAAAGCTCCGGGGCGCGGCTCATCATGCGCACCAGCACGGGGGAGTCCTTCAACGACTGCCCGGTCCGCCGGGCGAAATATTCCGCCATCAGCCAGCTCGCCTGCCCCTCCATCACCGCCAGACGGGCCAGGGAACCGTCGTCGCTCGGCCGCCCGCGCTCGATGAAGCGGCCGAGATCGAAGTTCTGATCGGCCAGGGCGTGGGCCAGCTCGTGCACCAGGGCGGAAAGCTGCGCCTCCCCCTCGGCGCCCTCGATCAGGAACAGGCGCTTCTTGCGGAAATCGTAAAAGGCCGCCGCCTGCTCGCTGAGCAGCTCGAGCATGGCCTTCTTCAGGTCGAAATGCCGGGGCAGCAAGCCGAATTTCTTCAGGGTGATTTCCTCGGCCCGGATTTCCTCCGGCTTGATTTCCTCCCGCAAGCGCTCTTCCAGGAACGCCTGGACCCGCTGGCGCGCGATCCGTTCCGAGCGAACCGGAGCGCGCTGCCTCAACCCCGAGATGCGCTCCAGTTCGCCCAGCAGTTCCCCGACGGCGACTTGCGACTCGTCGGCCGCGGCCTGCACCGGCCCGGCCAGCGCGGCCGGCGCCAGCAGCGCCAGCACGAGCGCCATCGCCCGAAACGCCCGCCTTTGCAGGCGGAACCAGAAAGCGGCCGCCAGGCAGACCAGCCCGCCCGCCAGCACCGTGGCGCGCACGCCGATGACTTGGGCCAGCCCTCCCGCCGCCAGGCTGCCGAACGGCCCCAAACCCACCACCATCATCGCGTACAGCGCCATGATCCGGCCCCGGTACTCGTCGGGAATCAGGCTCTGGATCAGCGTGTTGGCCGAAGTGTTCTGCCGCATCACGCCGAAGCCCACCAGCGGCATCAGCGCCAGGCTCAGGTAATAGGAAGGCGACAGCGCGAACAGCACGAAGCCCAGCCCCAGCATGAGCGAACTGGACAGGATCACGCGCGGCAGTCCGCTGGTTCGCCCCCGCCCGGCCAGCCAGAGCGTGCCTGCCACCGCTCCGATGCCCATGGCGCCCATCAAGAAACCAACCCCTTGCGAGCCGCGGCGGAAAATCCCGTCGGCGAAGAACGGCATCAGCACGATGGCCGGCATGCTCGCCAGGCTGGCCAGCCCCACCAGCCCCAGCAAGGTGCGCACCGGCGCCGTGCGGTGGGCATAACGGAAGCCGTCCAGCAGATGGCCCCAGGGCGACTCTCGCGGCCGCGGCTGCCAGGCCGGCAGCCGCATCATCAGCAGGGAAGCGATCACCGCGACGAAGCTCAGCCCGTTCAGGGCGAAGCAGAGACCCTCGCCCAGGCGCGCCACCAGCACGCCGGCCAGCGCCGGCCCCAACATGCGCGCCACGTTGAATATGGCGGAGTTCAAGGAGATGGCGTTCAGCAAGTCCTCCTTGCCCGCCATGTGAATGAACAGGGACTGCCGGCCCGGCATGTCGAAGGCGTTGATGGCGCCCAGCACGCCCGCCAATACCAGCACGTGCCCGGCCCGAATCCAGCCGCCCAGGGTGAGGGCGGCCAGGGCGAAAGCTTGCAGCATCGCCGCGCTCTGGGTGACGAGCACGATGCGGTGGCGCGAGTAGCGGTCCGCCGCCAGCCCGCCCAGCGGCCCCAGCACGAAGACCGGAATCTGCGAGCAGAACCAGGTGGCGCCCAACAGCCACTCGGAATGAGTGAGCCGGTAGACCAGCCAGCTTTGAGCCACGCTCTGCATCCAGGTGCCCACCAGCGAGACCAGTTGTCCGCCCAAGAACAGCCGGAAGTTCCGATGGCGCAGGGCGCGGAACAACTCGGGCCAGGCCCGTTCGCCGGCAGGCGCCGCCGGGGCGGGAGGCAGGGGAGTCGCAGCGTCGGCCAATCTTCAGCATAGTGCAGGCGCCACTGGCGGCGGCGGGAAGGCTGCCCCGCCCTGCGCTAGAATGGAAGCGACAGGCATCCTGCCTGTCGCTCGAGTCGGGCGGCAGAAGCCCTCAAGCAAGGAGATCCATTTGGGCGACGAGAAGACTTACTCCGCCACTTATGTGGGCAGCGGCACGTTCCTGATCAGCAAGCCCAAGCGCAAGCGGAGCAAATTGCGCCAGTCGCGCCTGAAGAACCCGCAACGCGGCGCGCGCAAGTAGCCGCCGGGCGGCGCCGACCCGCCCACCGCCGGTCGGGGCCGGCGCCGGAAGCCGCCCCTTGATTTAGCCCCCCGCTTCCGGTAAGGTTAGCTTAGAGAGCAACGGTGAAAGAGGCCGAATACTCCGGTTCGAGGGAGGCCGAGGGGGCGCTCGCTTCGCCCATGAACGGCTACGTGTTTCTGACCCCGGACTGGATCCGAGAGGTCCTCCGGCTGGTGCAATGCGCCCGCCGCCGCAACGAGAGCTTCCGCCGCCTGGCCGGCGATTTCACCCTCAACCTGGCCTACGTAATCCAGGGGCTGCCCAGGGAGTTGCGGCCCTACTACCAGGGCTGCGAGCAGGCGGTCATCTTCGTGCAACTGGAAAAAGGAACCGTCCGCCGTTTCCAGATCGGGTCCGAGCCGCCCGCCGAGAAGGTGGACTTCACCGTCTTCAGCGACTACGCCGTGGCCAAGCGAATCTTTCAGGGGGAGCTCACGCCGGGCAGCTCGTTCATCAACCGCCAGTTGCGCGTGGAGCCGCTGCACCGTGTCTACCGCAGCCCCAAGTTCGCCGCCCGCTCCATCGTGGCCGGCAACCTGATCCTGAAATTCGCCCGCCGCGCCCGCACGGTCTTCGTGCCGGAGTGGTGAGCCTGGCGGGCGGCGAATGCCCGAACTGATCGTCGGCTGTTGCGGCTGGCCGGTGGCCCGCGCCCGCTACTTCGAGCACTTCGGCGCCGTCGAGTTGCAAGACACCTTCTACCAGCCCCCCTCGGTCGAGCTGGCCGACAAGTGGCGCCGCCAGGCCCCGCCGGGCTTCCGCTTCACTTTGAAGGCCTGGCAGTTGATCACCCACGCCGCTTCCAGTCCCACCTACCGCCGCTTGAAAAAACCGTTGCCCGAGGAGCAACGCGCGGCCTGCGGATTCTTCCGCCCGACCGCCCCGGTGCAGGCGGCCTGGGAGCACACCCTGGCGGTGGCGCGGGCCCTGAAGGCCGAGGCGGTGATCTTCCAATGCCCCGCCTCCTTCCGGCCCGAGCCGCGCCATATCGCGCAGTTGGAAGCCTTTTTCCGGCAGGCCGCGCGCGACGATCGCCTGATGGTCTGGGAGCCCCGCGGGCCCTGGCCGGCTGAGACGGTGCGCGCCCTCTGCCGCCGTCACGAGCTGGTCCACTGCGTGGATCCCTTCCAGGCCCCGCCGCTCTACGGCCCCGCCGTGTACTTCCGGCTGCACGGGCGCGAGGGCTACCGCTACCGTTACGCGGATGAGGAACTGGCGCGGCTGGCGGAGATGGCCGAGCGCTACGGCGGCGGGCGGCGCCCGGTCTACGTCATGTTCAACAACGTATTCATGATGGAGGACGCTCGGCGCTTCCAGCGCCTCTGCGGGTTGGGACCGGGCTAGTCCCCGTGCTACCATTGTCAACAAGGGAGGAAGATTCCATGGCAAGACTGGGCGCTTTGCTTTGTGCCGTCCTGTTGGTCGCCGGCTGGACCGCCTGGGCCGCCAATCCGGCCGCCGTCAGCGGCGATTACATCGAAGTACGCTCCAACCACGTCTACACCTGCGGCTGTTTGTATTCGGGCGAGCAGGTCACCAGCGGCCGCGAAGCGATTTTGGCTTGGGCCATCCGCGAGGGCGAATATCAGGGCGCTCCCCTGGCGGGGGCCAAGGCGGTGGCGGTGCTGAGCGGACCGGCCAGCCTCAGCCTCCAGGGGACGCCCCGGCGCAGCGTCATGTTCGTGGACGGCGTCACTCCGGACGGCAGGCGAGCTTTGGTCGAGCTGCTGAAAGAGTATTACGGCAACGTACTGGGAGAGCTGCTGAGCGTCGAGGCCGCGCCCATCTCCTTCGAGCGGGAGGGCGACCGCCTGACGGTCAGCGTGCAAGGCCTGTCGCGCATCGTGGTGCGACCCGCGCGGCTCCCCGAAGACGCCCACCAGGGTTCCTGGCTGTGGTACACGCCTTTCATTCCGACCACGGACTCGACGCTCTCGACCACCGAGTACAGCAGCTTCTCGGGCGCGCACTTCCGCCACCGCTGGTGGGAGTACGACGCCGGGATCACCGGTTACATCGCGAACTTCCGCCTGGCCCGCTGAGCGGCAAGCCCTTGCCGGGCCCGGAGGCGGCCGGCTCGCCGTGCTCCGGCCCCGTCAGTGAAAATCGTGGGATTCCACCGCGGCCGCGGGCGCCCGGAGCGGTTCCAGGCGCGCGGCCTTGAGGGAAACCACCCCGTCCCGGTTTTGTAGAACGCCTTCCACCAGCAAGAACGGGGCCTCGACCAGCTCCAGGCGGTAGCGCTCGAAGGTATCGGGATCAATGACCACGTTGGCGATGCCGGTCTCGTCCTCCAGGCTCAGGAATACGAAGCCCTTGGCGGTGCCCGGCCGCTGCCGCACGATCACCGCGCCCGCCACGCGCACGCGGCGCCCGTGGGGAAGGCGCCGGAGCTCCGCTGCGCGCCGGACGCCCAGGGCGCGCATGGCCGGGCGGCAGTAGGCCATCGGATGCGGGCCCACGGTCAGCCCGGCGGTCTCGTAATCGGCCAGCAGCCGCTCCTCGGGAGTCATGGGGGGCAGCGGCGAGGACCCCTCCGCCTCCTCCTGCCCCGCCAGCAACGGACCGGCGGGCCGCACCGCCCGGCGGGCCTCCCAAAGCGCATGGCGGCGGTGCGCCACCCCAAGCCCGTTCAGCGCCCCGGCCTCGGCCAGCCGTTCCAGCTCGTCCCGGCGCAACTCCGGCACGCGGCGGGCCAGATCCTCGACCGAAGCGAACGGCCCGCGGGCGCGCTCCCTCACCAGGGCCCGCCCGGCGCTCTCCCGCAGGCCCTTCACATAGGAGAGGCCCAATCGCAGCACGATCCTGTCCTCCTCCCGCTCCAGCGTGCAGGGCCAGTCCGAGCGGGCCGCGTCCACCGGCCGCACCTTCAAACCGTGGCGCTGAGCGTCCTTGAGGATCGTGGCCGGCGAGTAGAAACCCATCGGCTGGTTGTTGAGCAGGGCGGCGGTGAAAGCCGCCAGGTAATGACACTTCAGCCAGGCGCTGGCGTAGGCCAACAGCGCGAAGCTGGCGGCGTGCGACTCGGGGAAGCCGTAGAGCGCGAAGGAGGTGATCGCCTCGACGATGCGCTCCTGGGCCTCGCCCGTGATGCCGTTGCGGTTCATGCCCTCCCGCAGGCGCGCCTCGATCTGCTTCATGCGAGCCTCCGAGCGCTTGTGGGTAAAGGCGCGCCGCAGCTCCTCGGCCTCGCCGCCCGTGAAACCGGCGGCGATCATGGCCATGCGCAAGAGCTGCTCCTGAAAGATCGGCACGCCCAGCGTGCGGCGCAGCACGGGTTCGAGCCAGGGATGCAGGCACTCGGGCGGTTCGCGTCCCTGCCGCCGCTTCAAGTACGGGTGCACCATCCGGCCCACAATGGGCCCGGGCCGCACGATGCCTACCTGCACCACCAGATCGTAAAAGCGCGAAGGCCGCAGGCGCGGCAGGATGGCCTGTTGCGCGCGGCTTTCCACCTGGAACATGCCGATGGTGTCGGCCCGCTGGAGCGCGTCCCAAACCGCCGGGTCGTCCGGCGGCAGGCGCGCCAGATCCACCTCCTCCCCGTAGTGCTCGCGGATGAGTCGGATGGAATCTTCGAGCACCGCCATCATCCCCAGGCCCAGCAGGTCCACCTTGATGATGCCCATGTCCGCGCAGTCATCCTTGTCCCACTGCACGACCACGCGCCCGGGCATGGCGGCCGGCTCTAAAGGCACGACCGAATCGAGCTGGCCCTGGCAGATGACCATGCCGCCCGAGTGCTGGCCCAGGTGCCGCGGCAGATCCTGGACGGCCAGGTAAAGCTCCAGGAACTTGCGCACCGCCGGATGAGCCGGATCCAGGCCGGCCTCGCGGAACTGGCGCTCGGCGGTCTCCTTCGGATCTCGAAACTCCCACGGCCGCGCCCGCGAGGCCAGTCGCGCCGTCACTTCCGGCTCGAAGCCCAGCGCCTTGCCTACCTCGCGGGCCGCCAGGCGATCCCGGTACGTGATGACGTTGGCGGTCATAGCGGCGCCCAGCGGCCCGTAGCGCCGGTAGACGTATTGGATGACGCGCTCGCGCTGCTCGCCGCCGGGCAAATCCAGATCAATGTCCGGCCACTCGCCGCGCTCTTCGGAAAGGAAGCGCTCGAACAACAGCTCCATGCCCACCGGATCCACCGCCGTGATCCCCAGCGCGTAACAGACCGCGCTGTTGGCCGCCGAGCCGCGCCCCTGCGCCAGAATGCCCTGCTCGCGGCAGAAGCGCACCAGATCCCAGACGATCAGGAAGTAGCCCTCCAGATGCAGCTTTTCGATCAGGGCCAGCTCGCGCTCGATCTGGCGGCGGGCGCGTTCGTGATAGGGGCGGTAGCGGCGGCGGGCGCCCTCCTCGGTGAGCTGGCGCAGCAGCGAGGCCATGGTTTCGCCCGGCGGCGCCGGGTAGCGGGGAAATTCGTAGCCCAGATCGTCCAGGGTGAACTCCAGGCGGGCGGAAAGCTCGCGCGCCCCGGCCAGAGCCTCGGGCAGGTCGGCGAACAGGCGGGCCATCTCGGCCGGGGAGCGCAAATGCCGTTCGGCGTTGGCCTCCAGCAGGCGTCCGGCGGTCTCCAGGGTGCGCTTGTGGCGGAGGGCGGCGAACACGTCCAGGATCTCGCGCTCCTCGGGCCGGGCGTAGCAGACGCCGCCGGTGGCGACCAGGGGCAGGCCGAGCGAGCGGGCGATCCGGCAGGCGGCCTGGTTGCGGGCCTCCTGTTCGCGGCGGCCGTGGCGCTGGAGCTCGATATAAACATTTTCTTTACCAAATGTTTCAATCAAACCCTCCACCGCCCGCCGCCCAGCCTCCGCTCCGCCCCCTTCCAGGGCCCGCGCCAGCGGCCCCTTCTCGTCCCCCGTCAGGCAGATCAGGCCCGCGGCGAACTCGGCCAGCTCCGCCGGCTTCGCCGCGCCCTCGCCCTTGCAGGCCCGCAGTTTCAGGCGCGTGATCAGCCGGCAGAGGTTGCGGTAGCCGGCCCGGCCGGCGGCCAGCAACGGATAGCGGGCCCCGTCCGTGCAACTCACTTCCGCGCCCACATGGGCTCGCAGGCCGGCTTTCCGCGCCGCCCGATGAAAACGCGGCGCGCCGTAGACGCCGTCCCGGTCCAGCAGCGCCACGGCGGGCAGATCCAGCGCGGCCGCCCGCTCCGCCAGGGCCTCCGGCAGCGAAGCCCCTTCCAGAAAGCTGAAAGCCGAGCGGGCGTGGAGTTCGGCGTAGCTCATCGCAACCCTTAGTCGTAGCTGCCCTCGACGAACCAGCCGCCCCGGATGCCGTCGCGGTAGATCCGGTAGAGCCCCCCGTCCGAGAGAGCCACGTCGAATTCCTCCCGCCGGTAACCCTCCGCCCGCCACCACTCCCCCGAGACCCGCCAGGGGCCGGCCACCTCGACCACGCGCCCGTGCACGCCTTGCGCCAGCACCAGCCGCGGGCGGCCCTCGGGCGCCTCGACCCGCGCCGGCAACGGCGGGCGGAACCGCCGCAACGCCAGGGGAACGCCACGGGCGCCACGCCCGCCCGGCAACCGGCACGGCTCGCTCGCCGTGAAGCGCTTCAGGCGGAACGCGTCCGGGCGGTGGGTATCGAGCAGTTCCGGCGCGCCCACCCGATCCTCCCCCACCAGAGCCGCCAGCCGCGCCAGCGTCAACTCGAGTTTTTCGGGCTCGGGCGCGCGCGGAACGAACAACCCGTGCTGCACCGAACGCGGCGCAGCCGCTCCGGCGGCCAGCCGCAGGGCGCGCACGGCGGCGCGAGGCGGATGCGCCTCCAGATCCAGCCGCAGCAGCTTCAGAAACGCTCCCGGCGCCCGCATCGGCACGGGCAGCCGATACACCCGGAGGTGCTCGCCGCCCTCCTCCAAATCCAATTGCAGGCGAAGCTCCAGCGCCGCCAGCGCCCGGGCTTGCAGCCGCCGGCAAAGCTGTTCGAGCAGCCGCGCCAGCAGGAACAGCAGCGGCTCCAGCAAAGCCGCCGGATGCTCCAATTCCAGCCTCTCTTCCAACGCCTCGGGCGCGATCACAGGCGCCAGCGCACGGACCGCCGCGCCGCGCGCCCGTTCTTGCAACCGCACACCCTCGGACCCCAGCCGCTCGGCCAGCCCCCGCTGAGGCAGGGCCGCCAGCTCGCCCAGCCTGCGGATGCCCCATCGCGCCAGCGTCTCGGCAATCTCGGGGGCCGGTTCGAGCACCGCCACCGGCAAGGGGGCCAGAATTTCCGCCTCGCGCCCGGCAGGGATCACGGTGACGCCCGGCAAACCCCGGGCCGCCGCCAGTGCGGCGTCCGGATTGGAGGCCACCGCCACGCGGGCCTCCCATCCCAGATCGGCGGCGCGCCGCGCCATCTCCCGGGCCAGTTTTGGGGGCGATCCAAACAGCCTCTCCAGACCTTCCAGAGCCAGCGTCACAGCGTCCGGCGCGGTGGGCTCGACTTTGGGGGAAAAACCGGCGGCGCACTCCAGCAGCAGGATCTGCTCGGAGGCAGGCAGCCCCGGCACATGCAGGCAGGCAAACATGGTTCACCTCGCCCAGCGGGCCGGCGCTTGGAAAGAGGCGATCTCCGCGCGGACCGGTTTGCGCGGGAAGGCTTGGAAGGCGCCGCCCACCAGCAGCCGGGCGTTGGGCGCGCCGGCCCAATGCGCCCTCCCGCCTTTCATTTCCACCAGCAGAGAGGCGCAGGCGCCGGTCAACGGCCGCGGGGTGACCACCACCAGGATGGCGGGCGTGCCCTCGACGGCGCGGCGCAGGCGAAACCAGCAAAGGGGCGGGATGCGGCCAAGCACGCGCGGGGCGAGGTCGGCCAGATCCAGCACGAGCAGGCCGAAGCCGCCGGCATTCACCACCCGGTCCGCCGCCCGGAGGGCGCGTTCCGCCTCGCCGCCGCAGCGGATCCACAACAGGCGGTCCAGGGGGAAGCCGGCCTGGGCGGCGGAGGCCGGATCAAAAGTGTCGCTGGCGTCCACCAGAGCGCAAGTTTCCTGGCGCGCGGCGGCGGCCAGCAAGGCGGCCAGCAATAGGGTGGTGCGGCCGGAGGAGGGCGGGCCGAAGATTTCCGTAAGGGAGCCGCGGGGCAGGCCGCCGGTAAGGCGGTCGAATTCGGGCAATTCGAGGGGGAGGCGGTGGGGTTCCGCCGGGCGCAGGCGAGCGGCGGTGGTGAGAGCGGTGAGGCAGGCAGGCATGGCGTTTTCGCCTTTTGTTCGCCTACCTAGAGTATGCCAGACCTCCCTCCTGCTGTCAACTGCCCCCGGAAACCGCCCCCCGGGAAGGCCCAGCCAAGGCGCCGGGACCCGAACCGGCCGGGCCCTCCCGCCGCCCTAAATCTCCAGCTTGCCCTCGAAGATCATGTCTTTGAGCCGGAACTTGCGCCGGATGTCCAGCGGACCGGCTTTCAGGAAGACCTCGACCTCCTTGTCCTCCACTGCGATCTGGTGGCCGCCCTGCTGGTCCCGCGGGAAAATCAAGTAGAGATTCACCCGGTTCTGATCCCGTCCCGCCTTGACGTCCACAGCCGGAATGGGCGCTTTGTCCTTGATGCGGAGCTGGGCGTTGGACTTCAACTGCTCGGGATTGACGCGCACCATCGGCGCCGGCAGCCCCGCGATCTCGATGATGTAATGGGTCTCCTGCGACGCCAGCACCTTGGCGGCCTCCGGGGAACTGGCCGCTTCGTCTCCGAAGCGCCCGCGCACGATGGCCTGCTTGACCGGCAGGGCCGTGCGCCACCGCACGTAGACCGTCAGCGTGGGCGCCGCCTCCGGGGCGGCAAATCCTCCCCCGCCCCGACTCATGCCGCCGCCCATGCCGCCTTCCTCGCCCAGCCCGCCCGAGCCGACCGAGGCATCCGAGAAACCGCCGCCGCCTCCCCCGCCGCGACCCCCGCGCCGGCCGCCCCCGCCGCCGGCCCGGGCTCCGCCCATCAGGTCCAGGCGCACCTCGACCGGCCGGGCCCAGGGCGAATCGTTGAGCATTTTCTGGACCTCTTTGGCGGTCCACTCGGAGAACTTCTTCTTCTGCCAGAATTCTTCCGCCGCCAGGGTAGCCGCTCCCAGGCTCAGCGTAGCCACAATTGCGAACAAATACCTTTTCATGCCGGAACCTCCGATTACCTGTCTAGGAAGCATACGCCCTTCATCGGGCGGGCGCAAGCGGCCGGCGGGCGGCGGGTGGGGCTACTGGTGCGCCGAGTATTGCGGCTGGGGGGGATTCAGCTTGACCTCGATGGTCTTTTCCTCCTCGGCCACCTCGAAGGTCTGGCCAAAGGTCTGGTAGCCTTTGGCGATCACCTGGACCAGGATCTTTCCCTGGGGAATGGGCGGGATTTTCACCACCCCTTCCTGGTTGGTTCTCACTTCCCACTGGGTGATGATCTTCTTGCCCAGCTTGGCGGGCGAACGCCCCTCGACGAAGCGCACCACGACGCTGGCGCGCTCGACCGGCTTGCCGTTGTAATTGCGCACCTCGATGCGCAGCCGGGTCATGGGCGGATCGGCGGAGAGGGGCAAAACCAGGCCAAGCAGGGCGGCGAAGAGTACGACGGCGCGGCCCATACCTTCATTATGGCAGAGCTCGGCCGGGCGCCGCGGGATCCAACCCTGCGCTATGATTGCCTTTCGATGGCAGACGGCGAGCAGGAGCAGGCGACCCCGCAGGTTTCGGTGCTGATCGTTTCCGAGGATAACGCCCCGGCCTTGCGCCGCTGTTTGAAAGCGCTGGGCGCCTCCCGGCAGCGCGAGAGCTTCGAGATCCTGGTGGTGGACAACGGCTCGCAGGACGAGAGCCCGCACCTGGAGGCCGAATTTCCCGATAGCGTCTTTCTGCGGCTGCCCAGGCGCTTCGGCCTGATCAAGGCCCTGAACATCGGAATGCGAACCGCCAAGGGCGAGTTCTTCTTCTTCCTCGCGCCGGAGGTGGAGGTCCGTGAGGATACGGTGGCCGGGCTGGCCGAGCGGCTGGCCTCGGAGGGGGCGGCCGTAGCGGTCTGCCCCCTGCTGGTGGACGCCGAGGGACGACCCCAACCGCAGTTCTACCGCCTGCCCGGCCCGGGGGACCTTCTCCGCCTGGCGCGCAAGGAAGGTTGGGATCCGATCGAGCCCGGCGATCTGAGCGCCGAGAGCCTGCCGGTGGCGTTCCCTTCGCTGGCCGCCCTGATGATCCGCAGTTATTTCCTCAAGGGCCTGCGTTACATTGACGAGCGCTACGGGCAGTCCTGGGCGGAGGCCGAAATCGCGGCGCAGGTGCGCCGGGCTTCGCGCAAGATCCTGCTGGCGCCCGGCCTGCGCGCCGTGCTTCATCCCCGCGAGCTGCCGGCGCTGCGCCGGGCGGCGCGGGTGCGCGCGCTGTATTCGGCCGATTGGGTCCTGGGCGCGGCCACCTTCGCGGGGAAACATTACGGGTTCGCTTCGGGGCTGAAAGTGCGCTTGGGGGCGGCGGCGGAGGGCGTCCTCGGCGCCCTGGGCTCGTTGGTCACCTTGCGGGACGTAGGCTACCGCTTCGCGCGGGCTGGGTTCCTGCTCAGCGGGCAGAAGTTGAACGGCACCCAGCGCTTTCTCTGAAGCGCCGTGCGGGCCGGCCCCTCAGTTTGGATGCAGGGTCAAATTTCGCGTGCCCTGTGCCGGATTGGGGGCACACCCTGTGCCGATACGGAGGAGGGCGGCCGCCTCCACCCTTTGGCGGACGCGTTCGGCCGGGATGCCCAGATCGTCCGCAATTTGCTGAACCGATTCGCCTTGCAGGTATCGGCGGTAAATCTGAACGGCAAGAGGTTCCAGCGAAGCTCGCATGGCGCCTGAATCCCCGGCTTTTACGGAAGCAATTGGCGGGCCAATCCCGTAGCCCACCACCGCTTCGCCTCAGCTCAAATAAAACAGGCTCAGCCGAGGCAGCTCGGCCCTCTCCAGCAGCCGGCGCTCCAGGAATTGCTTCTCCAGCATGGCCAGTTGTTCGGCCGTCATCTTGGAGCGGTAAGGGCGGAGCTGGAAATCCAGCTCGCGGCGGGCGGTCAGGAGGTCTTCCTCGGACTGGCCCGCGCGGGCGGCGGCGATCATGCGCTCCTCCAGCGCGGTCAACCGCCGCTCGAGTTCCTCCAGGTTTTCGGCGTGCTGCTCGATCTCGCTCGCCAGGCGCTCCAGAGCGGCGGCGATCTCGGCGAACACCGGCTCGGGGCGGGTTCGGAGCAGGGCTGCGTTGGATTCCAGGTAGCGGCGCAGTTCCTCGAGCGAGAAGGGAGGCGGAGCGGGCCGTGCGGCCCGGGAGGGGGCCCGCCCCGCCAGGGCTTCCGCTTCGAGCATGACCGCCTGGGCGCAGTAGGCCAGCGAGTTGATCATCTGGGTCCGCGAGCGGCGGCTGCGCCACTTCTGGAAGGCGGCGTCAATGCCGCGCAGCACCGCCTCCAAGGGGACGCCGGCGTTCTTCCAGGTCTCGATCAGCGCCCAGTCCAGCGGGGAGAGCAGGAACAGCCCGGTGCCGCGGGCGCGCTGGAAGTGCTCTTCGATTTCGGTGAAGTAGTTGAAGTAGTTCAAGGACCACTCGGCGGGCGGCTCTTCGGGCGGCGGCGCGTTCGGCATCACGGCCTTTGATGGCGTTCCCAGATCAGGCGGAGGCCCTCCAGGGTGAGATTCTCGTCCACTTCCTTGAGGTAGCGCGAGCCGCGCACGACCAGGCGGGCTTGGCCCCCGGTGGCCACGGTTTTGGTCTGCGGGCCCAGCTCGGCCAACAGGCGTTCCAAGATGCCGTCAATCATGCCCAAGGCGCCGTAGTACAGGCCCGCCTGCATGCTGGCCACGGTGTTGGAGCCGATCAGGCGGGCCGGCTCGCGGAACTCCACCAGCGGCAGCCGGGCGGTCTTGGCGAACAGGCTTTCCACCGTGATGCCGATACCGGCGCAGATCAAGCCGCCCAGATATTCGCCCCGCGCCGAGATGGCGTCGAAGGTGATGGCGGTGCCGAAATCCACCACCACGCAGGGGCCGCCGTACTTGCGGTAGGCAGCCACGCTGTTGACCACCCGGTCGGCGCCCACCTCCTCCGGGTTGTCGTAGCAGATCTTCAGGCCGGTGTCGGTGGCCGCGGTGACGAAGAGCGCCTCCTGAGCAAAGTAATCGCGGGCCATCTGGGCCAGAGCGGCATCCAGCGGGGGCACCACGCTGGCCACGATCAGGCCGTCCACCGCCGCCAGATCGAGCGACGAAAGCGCGAACAGATTGCGCATCAAGATGCCCCATTCGTCGGCCGTCTGCTCGTGGGCGGTGCTCAGCCGCCAGCGCGCCGCCAGCCGGGCGCCCTCGAAGGCCCCGATGGTCACGTTCGTGTTGCCCACGTCCAAAGCCAGCAGCATGGGATCTCACTCCAGGGGGCGAAGCCCGCCGGCGCGCAGCAACCGCCGGCCGCCGTCGTCGGTGCGCAGCCACAGAAAGCCCGAGGCGTCCAAGCCGTCGGTGGTCCCCACCAGCGCGCCTTCCTCCTGTTCGATGCGCACGCGGCGGCCGCGCGCGAAGCTGGAGGCCCGTGCGAACAGGCGCAGCACCGGTTCCCGTCCTCCCTCAACCAGCATGCGCGTGAAACCCTCTGAGGCCCGCACCAGCTCGATCAGCAGACGCTCCCGCGAGTGGCGCCGTCCGGAAGCCAGATACAGCGAGGTGGCGCGACCTTCCAGCTCGGCCGGGAACCGGGCGTGGTTCACGTTGATGCCGACCCCGGCCAGAAAGGCCCCTGCGGCCGGCTCGACCAGGATGCCACCGCACTTGCGCCCCTCCAGCAGCAGGTCGTTGGGCCAGCGCAGATCGCAGCCCAGATCGGCCGCCCGCGCCACCGCTTCGGCCGCCGCCAGACCCAGGGCCAGCGTGAGCACCGGCGCATCCTCCGGCTTCAGGTTCGGGCGCAGGATCAAGGTCGCGTACAGGCCGTTCTCAGCCTCGGAGAACCAGCTTCGACCCAACCGGCCCCGGCCCGCAGTCTGCCGCTCGGCCACCACGAGGTCGCCTCCGCCTTCGGAGGCCAGGCGCGCCGCCTCCCGCATGGTCGAGTCCAGGCAATCGAACCAGACGATCCGCCGACCGGGCAGGGCCGCGCGCACCGCCTCTACATCCAGCGGCACCTCAGAACGCCTCCAGACGGAAGTGAATATCCACCGCCCGGGCCGAATGGGTAATGGCGCCCGAGGAGACGAAATCCGCCCCGGTTTCCGCATAGGCGCGCACGTTCTCCAGCCGGATGCCTCCGGACAGCTCCACCTGCGCCCGCCCGGCGATGAAGCGGACCTCGGCGGCCGCCTCCTCGGGCGTCAGGTTGTCGAGCAAGACGCGGGCCACGCCGCAGGCGAGCGCCTCCTCGAGCTCCTCCCGCGTGCGCACCTCGATCTCGATGGGGCGGCCGGCGCGCCGCGCGCGCTCGATGGCCTCCCGCACGCCGCCCGCCGCGATGATGTGGTTGTTCTTGATGAGCACCGCGTCGTACAGGCCCATGCGGTGGTTGGTGATACCGCCGGCCGCGGCCGCCATCTTTTCCAGCCGGCGCAAGCCGGGCGTGGTCTTGCGCGTGTCCAGGACCCGGCAGCCGGTTCCCTCGACCGCCCGGGCGAAACGCCGCGCCAGGGTGGCGATCCCGCTCAACCTTTGCAGGAAGTTCAGCGCCACGCGCTCGCATTCGAGCAGGGTGCGGGCCAGTCCGCGCACCCAGGCCAGCGACTGCCCGCAGGCCACTTCCTGGCCGCTGGCTGCCTCCAAGCGCACCTCCTCGATGCCCCCGCGCAGGCGGTAAATCAGCGGCAGAAGCTCGACGCCCGCCGCCACCAGCGGCTCGCGAGCCACGAACCGCCCGGCCGCGCGCTGGCCCAGGGGGATGCAGGCCTCCGAAGTGATGTCGCCGGGCCCGATGTCTTCGGCCAGGGCCCGCCGCACCGCCTCAATGATCTCCGGATGATCCACTTCGAAGCGCATCAGGGCGTCAGAGCGGCCAGCACCTCGCGGTGCTTGGCGAGCTGAGCCTCGTAGTCGCAGAGTTTTTCGCGCAGGGAAGCCACCACCGCCTCGGGGGCCCGGCTCAGGAACTCCGGATTGCTCAGTTGGCGCTGCGCGCCGGCCGCCAGCTTCTCCAGCCGCTCGATCTCCTTCTCCAGGCGGCTGCGCTGCGCCTCGCTCTGGCCCCGGGGTACGCGCAGCAGCAGGTCGAACCCGGGCCTCGAGTGCAGGGCGCCCCCGGGCGCGGGCGGCGGGGCTTCCCGCCGCACTTGGATGCGCACCGCCGCCAGGCGTTCGACGATGTCGCGCTGCGCTTCGGTCAGCTCGGCCGCCTCGCCGGCCGAGTACAGCACCGCCTCCAGCGCCTGCCGGGGATCGGCCTGGAGCACGGCCCGCAGGTTGCGCGCCGCCACGATGATCTCTTCCAGCAGGGCCATCTGCCGTTCGGCCTCCGGGTCCTCGGCCGCAGCGTCGCCATCGGGATAGCCGGCCAGCGCGATCGAGCGGGGCCGCTCGCGCACGCCCGAGGCCAGCCGCTGCCAGAGCTCCTCGGTCAGGAAGGGCATGGCCGGGTGCAGCAGCCGCAGCCCCGCCTCGAAGACGGCCAGCGTGTTGCGCCAGTCCGCGTCCAGCCCCGAGTGTTCGCGGAAGCGCAGTTTCTTGATCTCCACGTACCAGTCGCAGAACTCGTGCCAGAAAAACTGCCAGAGAAGCTGGGCCGCCTCGTGATAGCGGTAGCGCTGAAGGGCGCGGTTGGCCGCCTCGGCGGCGCGGTTCAGCCGGCTGAACATCCAGCGGTCCTCCAGCCGGGCGCCGTCCTGGCCGGCGGGCGGCTCGGGCCGGCGGGGAACGCCCTCGGGCGGCAGCCAGGGCGCCACTCCCGAGCGCTCCATGTTCAGGAACAGGAAGCGGGCGGCGTTCCAGATCTTGTTGGCGAAGGCCCGGGCGCTCAGCATGCGCTCTTCGGTGAGCACGATGTCGGTGCCGGGCGCGGCGCCCAACAGCAGCGACATGCGCACCGCGTCGGTGCCGTACTTCTCGGTGACTTCCAGCGGATCAATCACGTTGCCCCGGGTTTTCGACATCTTCTGCCGCTCGGCGTCGCGCACCAGGCCGTGGATGTACACCTCGCGGAAGGGCACCTCGCCCACGCACTCCAGGCCCATCATGATCATGCGCGCGACCCAGAAGAACAGGATGTCGAAGCCGGTAATCAGCAGCGACGTGGGGTAGAACTTGCGCAAGTCGGGTGTGTCGTCGGGCCAGCCCAGGGTCGAGAAGGGCCAGAGGGCGGAGCTGAACCAGGTATCGAGCACGTCGGGGTCCTGCTCGATGCGGGCCGAGCCGCAGGCGGCGCAGGCCTGGGGATCCTGGCGGGCGACGGTGGTCTGGCCGCAGTGGGCGCAGTAGAAGGCCGGGATGCGGTGGCCCCACCAGAGCTGGCGCGAGATGCACCAGTCGCGAATGTTGTACATCCATTCGTAGTAGGTCTTGGTCCAGTTCTCGGGGACGAAGCGGATCCGGCCTTCCTCGACGGCGCGGATGGCGGGCTCGGCCAGCGGCTTGGTCTTCACGAACCACTGAATCGAAACCAGCGGCTCGACGGGGGTCTTGCAGCGCTGGCACTTGCCCAGCTTCAGCGGGTAGGGCTCGATTTTTTCGATCAGACCGAGCCGGTCCAGATCGGCCACCACGCGGCGGCGAGCCTCGAAGCGGTCCAGGCCCGCATAAGGACCGGCTTCCGCCGTCATGACGCCGGTCTCCCCGATCACCCGGATCTTGGGGAGGTTGTGGCGCCGCCCGGCCTCGAAGTCGTTGGGATCGTGAGCCGGGGTGACCTTGACCACGCCGGTGGCGAATTCCGGGTCGGCCAGCTCGTCGGCGATGACGGGGATCTCGCGGTTCATCAGGGGCAGCAGCACGCGCCTACCGTGCAGGTCGCGGTAACGCTCGTCGGCAGGGTTGCTGGCGACCGCGGTATCGCCCAGCATCGTTTCAGGACGCGTGGTGGCGACCACCAGGAAGCGATCCATCCCGATCACCGGGTATCGGATGTACCACAGGTTGCCGGGCGTTTCGTCGTGGACGACCTCGAGGTCCGAGAGCGCGGTCTGGCAGCGCGGGCACCAGTTGACCATGTACTCGCCGCGATAGATCAGGCCCTTCTGGTAGAGGCGCACGAAAACCTCGCGCACGGCGCGCGACAGGCCGGGATCCAACGTGAAGCGTTCGCGGCTCCAGTCGCAACTGGCGCCCAGGCGAATCATCTGGCGCTTGATGGTGTCGCCGTAGCGTTCTTTCCAGGCCCAGACGCGCTGCTCGAAGGCCTCGCGCCCGAGCTTCCGACGATCCAACCCTTCCTCGGCCAGGGCGCGCTCGACCAGCATCTGGGTGGCGATGCCGGCGTGGTCGGTGCCGGGCAGCCAGAGGGTGTTAGCCCCCCGCATCCGCTGCCAGCGGATGGTCATGTCAATCTCGGTGTGCTCGAGCATGTGCCCGATGTGCAGCGAGCCGGTGACGTTGGGCGGGGGAATCACCAGGGAAAAGACCGGCCCGGGCGCCTCCGCCGAGGCCTGAAAGATGCCCGACTCGACCCACCACCGGGCCCAGCGCGGCTCGAACCGCTGAGGCTCGTAGACCTTCTCCAACGACATGGGGGAATTTTCACTATAACACGCAGGGTTTTGGCGGCCGCCGCCGCGAGGTGCGCCGGCCCCCTGCGCCTACAATACCGGGTGCGGAGGTTCCCATGCTCAAGACGCTGCGCCGCGGGGATTCCGGCGCCGAGGTGAAGCGGCTGCAAGAGCTGCTGAAGGAACGCGGCTACCCGGTCGAGGCCGACGGCCGGTTTGGAGCGCACACCCTGCGCGCGGTCCGCGCCTTCCAGTCCCAAAACCTCGACCAGCACGGCCAGCCGCTGGTGGTGGACGGGCAAGTGGGCCCGCTGACCTGGTGGAGCCTGACCCATCCCAAACCCTCCATCGAGCCGCCTGTCGCCGTGGATTACCGCGCGCTGCCGCCGGCGGAACTGGGCGGCAGCCAGCGCGGGCGCGCGGCCCTGGCGGCGGCCATCGAAGAGCTGAAGGCGGGCGCGGGGGAAATCGGAGGCAACAACCGCGGCCCCTTCGTCGTCAAGTACCTGAACGGCGTGGCGCCGGAGGGCAGCTCCTGGTGCGCCGCCTTCGTGAGCTGGTGCTTTTCGCGACATCCCGCGGGCCTGCCGTTTCCTTACTGCGTGAGCGCACGCGGCCTGCTGGCCGAATGCAAGAAACGGGGCTGGGCTCATGCGCCCGACTCGGGCTACCTGCCGCAGCCGGGCGACATCGTGATCTGGTGGCGCGAGAAGCTGGCCGGCTGGAAGGGCCACGCCGGCCTGGTGCACCAGTTGCGCGACGGCATGCTCTACACCATCGAAGGCAACCGCAGCCCCAAGGTGCAGGGCTTTTCCTACGTCTTCAGCCGCATGGAGAAGCTGTTGGGCTTCGGCCACGTGCCGGACCGCTAGCCTGGAAAGCCCTTGCGCGCCGGCCGGGCTTGCCCCCGGCCGGCGGCGGCGGTAAGCTCGGAGTGGGGGCGCACATGCAAAAGGGACTCGGACCAGCGTTTTCCTTGGCGGCAGGGGCGATTCTGCTGGGGGCGACGGCAGCGGCGCAGCGCGGCCCGGCAGCCGGCGGAGGCTACGAGTTTCGGACCTACGGTTCGCCGCACGGCTTCGGCAACGTACTGTTCCCGGGCACCGGCACGGCGCCGCGCGCCGCAGTGCCCTTCTCCGTCCCTTCCAGCTTCCCGCAGCGGCTGGGGGCGATCGTCAGCGGCTGGCCGGGCTACACGGGCGCGCCCTCGCTGGATCCCCTGCGCCGGCGCACCACCGTAGTTCCCATGATCTGGCCGGTCTATGTGGGCGGCTTCTATCCTTACGAGCCGGCCCAGCCGAGCATCACCATCGTGGCGCCGCCGCAGCAGCCGGCCGCGCCGGTCACCATCAACCAGTACTTCGGCGGCGAGGCGGCGCGAAGCGCGAGTGCCGGCCCGTTGGCCGAGCGCGAGACGGTCCGCACCTACCAGGCGCCCGCCCGCGCCCCGGCGGAAGAACCGGTCGAAAGCGTTCTGTTCCTGATCGCGCTCAAGGACAGCTCGGTCTACTCCGCAGTGGCCTACTGGATCGAAGGCGACGCGCTGCACTACATCACGCCGCAGGGCAAGCACAACCAGGTCTCTCTCGAGCTGGTGGACCGGGCCCTGTCGGAGAAGCTGAACCGGGGGCGCAAGGTCGAGTTCCGCCTGCCCGAGAACTGAGCCCGGCGGCGGCCGGCGCCCGGCCGCCAAGGCCCCCCTACGCCTTGTGGGGAGGCGGCCCGCCCGTCCGGCGGGGCCGGAAGATGTCGCGGTAATCGGTCCAGTTGGCCGCCACCAGGTAGAGGCCGAAAGCCAGCGCGCCGAAGGCGAACAGCGAAACCAGCAGGACAGCCAGATAGTGCAAGGGCAGGGTGGCGGCGTCCGGCTGGAAGAACAAGCGCTCGAAATGCAAGCCGAAATTCATCCCGAAAAAGCCCGTGATCACCGCTCCCGCGCCCAGGATCAGGCTGATCATGGCCAGGCGGTTGACCGCCTCGGTGTTGCGCATCTGGTTGTAGTTATGCAGGGAGGCGTCCAGTTTTTCCAGCTCCGCCTCGATGCCCTGCTTCATCGGCTCCAGGCGATACTGGCGGCATTGCAGGACGAAATGCTCGACCTCCTCGTCCTTGTTAGCCAGTTCCTCGAAATACCAGTAATTGGAAAAATGGAGAAACTCGGCGCGCAGATCGTTGGCCAGGCGAATATTTTCGGCCGTCAACCGCCCGTCCTCCTGATCCAGGTAGAGGCGTTTGGAAACCAGGGCGACGCGCTCGTTGAAGCTCAGTAGCGTGGCGCGGTAAAACAGGGCCACCAGGGTCATCAGGTAGTAACGGGTGTCGAACATGCGGTGGATCAGGAAGCCCTCCCGGAGCTGGTGCTCGTCGCAGTCGAACTGGCCGATGGCGGCGGCGATGGCGCTGTAACTGGTAAAGCCGTAGTAAGTGCCCTGGTGGGCCCAGCGGCGGTACAGATGCTCGGCCATCTGGGTCCTTGTAAATTCGGGTTCGTAGCGGTAGGAGGGTCCGTCGCGGTCCACGTAGAGAAACCGGCTGAGCAGCACCTGATAGTCCTCCGAGCGGAGGTAGTCCGCGGGCACGGAGGCCGGATCCACCGCGAAGTAACTGTAGACGATCATGCGTTCGTCGAGCACGGGCTCGAACTCCTGCCGGTCGTAGTCGGCGAAGTAAAGCAGCGAAGTGATGGTGCGCGCCAAGGGAGGCAGGAATCCCCTCATCCCGGCGTTCGAGAAGCGCTCCTCGACGAGAACCTCGGGCCCGCCCGGGCCGCGGAGCACGAAGGCCAGTCGGTTGGGGATGCGCCCCTCGCGCACCTGCCTGCCGCTGGAAGGATAGACCTTGCGCATGGATTCGTTGATCCAGAGAGCGCGGGCGGCGGGCAGATGGAAGGCCTCCACGCCGAGCGAGAGAATGCCGATGCCGTTGGCGAACAGGAACAGGCGCAGGTCGGTCACCGGCAGGGAGGCGCCGCGTCCCCTGATGTCTTCGGCCTCGAAGAACAGCGGGGCCCGGTCGCCGGCGGGCATGGTGTAACAGCGCAGCAGGGATTCCTGCTCGGCGGGCGAAGCGTGGGGCTCGAAGGAATCGAAGTACACCCTGCGGACGAAGGGATGGAAGAAGACCATGTCCTGGTAAGCGGGCGAGTCCATGTCGAACCGGTTGTAGGCGGCGCGGCGCCAGGGACCCAGGCGCTCGGCCAGGGGCGAGGCGCCGGCCGGATGGGCGGCGATCCAATGGTCCAGGCCGTCTATCCAATGCGAGTGGCGCGACCAGAGGGCCGGGTGGTCCCGCCGGACCGCCTGCTTGTCAATCGAGAAGGGAAACAGAAAATAGGTGTGCAGGTGGAGGATTTCGGGCGAAGACATTTGGGGTCATTATAAGGCGCGCCGGCCGGCTGGTCGTTGTATACTACGCGCTTCCGAGGTTCCGACATGGCCCTTACCCTTCGACGCACGAGTTCTCTGGCATTCCTGGCGGCCTGCGCCCTTTGGCTGGCCCAGCAGGGTCCCGGCCAGCCCGCTCCGAAACGACCCGGCCCGAACTTCGCCAGCTTCGAATCGGCCGCCGAGGCGGCCCGCTGGAAGCCGCTGGAGGGCGCGACGGCGGAGGTCTCCACCGCCTTCCCCTCCTGGCAAACCCACGCGCTGCGCTTGAGCGTGCCCGAGGGCGCGGCCGGCGGCGTCGAGACCGACTACGTTCCGGCCGACTGGCGCCGCTTCGAGGCGCTGCAATTCTTCGTCTACTCCGAGCAGGCCGCGGCGCTCACCGTCGAGCTGGGGGCAGGCTCGGCCGCCGCCGGCCGGGCGGCCCAGTTGCGCCAGGGAGCCCAGCACGTGCAAATCCGCCTGGCGGAGTTCTCGGACCTGGACCTGGGGCAGGTCTCGCGCCTGCGCCTGCGGGTGCGCGGCCCGGCCACCCTCTACCTGGATCGCTTCCGCCTCACCGAATTCAACCAAGTCCTGGCCGAGCTCGGCCGCATGGACGCGCCCTACGGCGCCCAGATCGCCACGCCGCACACCGCCTGGGCCAATCCCTACGCCGCCGGCCCGATCGAGGTGCTCATCGTGCCCGACGTAGCGCACGGCCGCGCCGCGGTGGAACTGGCGCAGCGGCTGGAGTGCCGGCTGTTCCCCATCACCCTGGGCGCCAATTCGGGAACCAACCGCTGGGGCTTCGGCGATTTCTACGGCGAACGGGGCGACTCGTTCGGCGCGCCCTTCACTCTGGCCTACACCTATCTGGCCGACGCGCTGCTGAACGGCCCGCACTACGACGTGATGGTGCTTCCCGGCCTGCGCCCCTGGGAGGAATTCCCACCGCTGGTCCGGCAAGCCATCCGCCGGCGGGTCGAGGCCGGCATGGGGCTGGTCCTGCTCGACGTCCAGGCCCCCCAGGGGAGCGATCTGGACGAACTGTCCCCGCTGGCGCTTGGCGGGCGCGGCCGGCGGGCTCGAAGCTGGCAGGCGAGCACACCCCACTTCATCACCCGGCACATCCCCTTCGAAGCCTTCCCTTACGAGCAAATGCGCCACGCTGCGGCCAGGGCGCGCGGCGAGGTCCTCATCCGCAGCGACGCCGGCGAACCCATCCTGGCGGTCCGGCAGCTCGGCCGGGGTCGCGTAGCGGCCGCCGCTTGGGAGCAGCGCGGCCTCATCCCGCTCATCGAGAACCAGTGGCGGACGTCCGCCCCGGAGGGCTACTGGGAATACCTTTACTCCTTGCTGGTGCGGACCGTCATCTGGGCGGCGCAGAAGGAAGCGCCCGCCGCCATCCAGTCCCTTGTCCTGGATGATCCGGCCCGGCCGGCGCGGCTGCGCGTGGCCCTCAGCGCCCCTGCCACCCTGGAGATCCGCGGTCGCAACGAACACGGCGAATCCGGCCCCCAGCGCGTGATCCGGGACGCCCGGGGCGCGCCGGCCGTCGAACTGCCTGAGTCCCCGGCGGGCAAGGTTCACCTGGTCGAGGTAATCGCCCGCAGGCCGGCCGACGGCAAGATCCTGGACTGGGGCGCCTGCCTGTACCGCAGCGCGCCGCCGGCCGAGATTACCGAGATCCGCTTCGCGGCCGCGAGCTTCCGGCTGGGCGAAGCCGTCGCCGGCGAGTTCGCCCTGCGCGGCGTTCAACGAGCGGGCTGGACGCTCCGCGCGAGCCTCTACGACAACTACGGGCGGCTGCTCGCCCGCCGGGAGCAGCCGCTGGCGCCGGGGACTTCCGCCGCGCCGTTTTCCTTTTCCAGCCAGGGGGCGCTCACCCGCCTGGCGTGGGTCGAGGGACAACTGCTCGAAGGCGGGCGCGAGCAGCACAAGATGCGCCGCGACGTGTTCATCCTCCAGCCCCGGCGCTGGGAGGACTTCGACGTCGTCATGTACCTGTTCGGCGCCGACCCCGCCCCCGGCCTCTGGCCCACCATCGAGCGCCGGCTCAAAGAACTGCACGTCAGCACGCTCTCCAGCTACCCGCTGGAGCTTTCCAAACACGCCAACTTCGGCGTCCAGGCCCAGACCCGCATTTCCGGCCAGGAATCCCCGGACGGAGAGGCGCGCAAGCCGTACCTCGAGCTGAAACGCCGCTTCGCCGAGACCGGCGACAAGAAATACCTGGCCCGGCCGTACTGCCTGAACGATCCGGCCTACCGCAAGCAGCAGGAGCGGGAGATCGCAAAACTGGTCGCTCCCTGGGTTCCCTTCTCCCCGATGAGTTACTACATTTACGAGGAACCTTCCCTGACCTGTTATACCGACGCCATGGATCTGTGTTTCTCCACTTACTGTTTGAGCCGGATGCGAGAGTGGCTCCGCAAAGAATACGGCTCGCTGGAGGCGGTCAACCGGCAGTGGGGAACGGCGTTCACGCGCTGGGAGGACGTCGTGCCGGACACCACCCAGGAGGCGCAGCGCCGGGGCAATTACTCCTCCTGGGCCGATCACCGGACCTTCATGGAGGAGACCTACGCCGGGAATTATCTCTACGTGCGCGAATTGCTGCACCGGCACGATCCCGAGGGGCTGGTGCTGCTCTCGGGCAGCCAGGAGTCGGTCCCGCACAACGGCTGCGATTATTCCCGCTTGAATTACATCGTGGGCCACATGAACCCCTACACCGGGGGCAACCAGCTCGAGTTTCTGCGCAGCTTCAATCCGGCCCTGCGCCTGTCGGCCGGCGCCGGCTACGGCGTGCACGGCCGCCGGACCCTCTACGACCTGTACAACGGCCTGTTCCACGGCTTCACCGCCGGGGCCTACATTTTCTGGCAGTATTCGATACTCAATCCGGACTACCGCTTTTCGGCCAGCGCGGAGAGCATCCGCGCGGCTCTCGGGGAGATCCGGGACGGCGGCGTGGCCCGGTTGCTGCGCTCCGCCGAGCGCTCCAACGACGGCATCGCAATCCACTACTCCTTCCCCAGCATTCACGGAAGCTGGATCGTGGACGGGCACACCACCGGGCCCGACGAGGGCATCGGTGAGGGGGCCGGCCCCACGTTCCGCAAGTTCGAGGCCAACCGCGACGGCTGGGTCAACCTGCTCAAGGACCTGGCCTTCGGCTTCGACTTTCTCGCCCGGCAGCAGATCGAGGCGGGCGATCTCATTCGCCGCCGCTTCCGCGTCCTCATTCTGCCTTTCTCGGTGGCGATCAGCGAGCGGGAGGCGCAAGCCATCCGCCAGTTCGTCCAGGCCGGCGGCGTGCTGATCGCCGACGGCCAGCCCGGGGTGATGGACGGCCACGCGGGCTGGCTCGAGCGCGGCGCCCTGGACGAGCTGTTCGGCATCGAGCGGCCGAAGCCGCCGCGGCAGGCGGAACTGGCTTCCGCCCGGCCGGAAACCGGCCTGCGCCTGAGGGGCGCGCGAGCGCTGGCCCAACTGGATTCCGCGCCGGCGGTCATCGCGAACCAGGCCGGCCAAGGCAAGACGGTCTACCTGAACTTCTTCCTCTCCTCGTACGTCGAGGACCGGCGCGAGCGCGCGGAAGGCAAGTGGAAAGAGCTCCTCGGCCAGGCGCTCGAATGGGCCGGAATTCGTGCGCCCTATCGCGTGCTGGCCGCCGACGGCCGCCCGCTCGCCGGCTTCCTGCTGGCCGCCTACCGCAAAGGCGCGGCGCGTTACCTCGGCTTGCTCAAGAACGACGAACTGCGCCTCGCCACGCAGCCGTTTTCCGTCGAGCTGGGCGGACAGTGGCACGTCTACGACGTGCGCCGCAAGCGCTACCTGGGCCCCTCCCGCACGATCCGCGACGCCATCAGCACGGCGGAGCCGAAGCTCTACGCGCTTCTGCCGCAGCCCGCAGGGCGCCTGCGGATCCAAGCGCCGCCTGCCGCGCGCCGCGGGGAAAGCCTCCGCCTGCGCCTGGCGATCGAGGGCCCGCGCGACTATGACAGCGTGATCCTGCTGCGCGTTTACCGGCCGGACGGAACCGCGGCGCTCCAGTACGCCGACAATCTGGAAACCAAGGCGGGCGCGGCCGAGGCAAGTTTCCATTTGGCGCTCAACGACCCGGCCGGCGCCTGGCGGATCACGGCGACGGATGCGGCCACGGGCCGGCAGGCCGAGGTGCGCACCGCAGTCCGCTGAGGCTCCCTCGGGATCGAGCCCTCAGCCGCCCAGCAAGCGAGCCAGTTCGCCCAGCGCGTCCACCACGAGGTCGGGCGGCTCCTGCTCGAGGGTCTCGGGCTGGAAGCCGTAGGTGACGCCGCAGGCCTTCACCCCCGCGTTGCGCGCGGTGCGCACGTCCACCGCGCTGTCGCCCACCAGCAGGGCGCTCTCGGCGGCCACGCCCGCTTCTTGCAGGAGCGTTTCGACCCCGACCGGATGGGGCTTCTTTTGGGCGAAGCTGTTGCCGCCGTAGACCGCGAAGAAGTAGGGATCCAGGCCCAGGCCCTCCAGGATGGCGCGGCTGATCCGCACCGGCTTGTTGGTCAGCACCGCCATTTTCAGACCCCGCCGGGCGAAGCTTTCCAGGGCCTCGGGGACGCCCGGATAGGGACGGGTGAAATCGAGCTTGTGCTCGGCGTAGTGCTCGAGGAAATGCTGGAGCGCCTGGGCGAGCTGCTCCTCGGAAGCCTCGGGGCCCAGGGCGCGGCGGATCAGCACCGGGGCGCCGTCGCCTACGTAGGAGGCGATCAGGCGCTCCTCGATAGGCGGCAGGCCGAAACGAACCCGCGTGGCGTTGACGGCATTGGCCAGATCCCGGCGGGAATCAATCAGCGTGCCGTCCAAGTCGAAAATCAGTAACCGGACCAGGCTAAGGTCGGGCGAACTCGGGGAAAACATGAGCCATTGAAATCAGGGAGTATGATTGTCCATGTTACTATGCCCGACGCGGTCCTGGCGGTGGATCTGGGCACGGGCGGCGCCCGGGGCGCTTTGTACTCGGCCTCGGGCGAACGGCTGATCTCGTACGCGGTCGAGTACCCCACCGAGCGTCCCGCCCCCGGGTTGGTCGAGCAGCACCCGGAGGACTATTGCGAGGCCGCGCGGCAACTGATCGCCGCGCTGGCGCGCCGTGCGGCGCGGCAAGGCGGGCGGATCGCGGCCCTGGGCTTCAGCACGCAGACCCCTACGCTGGTCCTGGCGGACCAGGAGGGCCGCGCTGTCGCGCCGGCCATCCTCTGGCAAGACACGCGCGCCGCCGAAGAGGCCGCCTGGCTCAACGGGCAGGTGGAGGCCGAACGGCGGCGGCGCTGGTTCGGCATGGACCTTCCCATCGGCGCCGCGGCTACGCCCGCCAAGCTGCTCTGGATGGCGCGGCGGCGGCCGGAGATCTGGCGGCGCACGCGCTGGGTCATGCAGCCCAAAGATTACGTGGCGGCGCGACTGACCGGCTGCTTCGCCACCGACCGCTGGTGCGCCAAGGGCCTGGCCCATCTGGCCACCGGCCGCGTGCATCCCGAGTTGTTGGAGCTGCTCGACAAGCCGCTCTCACCCAGCCCGCCGGCGCTCTCCCCCGAGGCGGTCGTTGGGCGCGTTCGCCCGGAGGCGGCGGCCGACTGGGGGCTACCCGCGGGCACGCCCGTGATCACCGGCTGGTCCGACGCGCTGGCCGGCGTGCTGGCCATGGGCGCCCTGCACCAGGAGCGGCGCGGGTTCGTGCTGGCCGGAACCTCGGAAATCATCGGCCTCAGCCTGCGCGGCGCGCCGCCGGCCGGCGGCCTGTACCTGGTTCCCGCCGACCTGCTGGACCTCCACGGCCTGGACTTGCACTTCGGCCCCACCCAAGCCGGCGGCGACTCGCTGGCCTGGCTGGCCCGCCTGCTCGAGCGCGGCTACGAAGAGATCTTCGCCGCCGTCGAGTCGCGCCGCGGCCTGACGCCCGTGCTGTTCCGCCCATATCTTTACGGGGAGCGCGCTCCCTACTGGGATCACACCCTCTCGGCCGGCTTCGAGGGACTGCGCGGCGAACACGGCCAGGCGGAGTTGATCCACGCCGTGCTGCAGGGCGTGGCGCTTCAGGAGCGGCTGGTGCTGGAGTGCGCCGAGCGCGACCGCCCGGCGAAGGAAGTGGCGCTGGCCGGCGGCGCGGCGCGCAACGCCTGGTGGAATCGCCTGCGGGCCAACGTGCTGCAACGGCCCGTGCTCGTGCTGCGGGACGCCGAAGCCAGCCTGCGGGGCGTAGCGCTGTTGTGCTGGGGCGCGCTGGAGGGCCGGGCTCTGAGGGATCCGGACCCAGCCTGGTTCGCGGCCGAGCGCATTCTGCCCGAGCCCGAGTGGGCGCCGGCGGCCGCCGAGCTGATGCGCCGCTTCCGGCGCGCCTGAGCAAGGAGGCGGAACGGGAACAGGGCGGCGGGCCGGATTGTATCAGGCCGGCGGCTGTGCTAGGGTATAGGTTCATCCACAGGAGTGAGCGCGATGGAAGCTCTCGGACTGATCGAAACCAAGGGCCTGGTCGGCGCCATCGAGGCGGCCGACGCGATGGTCAAAGCCGCCAACGTGATTCTGGTGGGCAAGGAATACGTGGGGGCGGGGTACGTGACGGTGACGGTGCGGGGCGACGTGGGCGCGGTCAAGGCCGCCACCGACGCGGGCGCGGCCGCCGCCCGGCGGGTGGGAGAACTCATCGCGGTGCACGTCATCCCACGGCCTCACGACGAAGTGGAGAAGATCCTGCCCGGCCCCAAGAAGCAGGGCTGAGGGCGGCCGGCGAGAACTGACAGGCAGCGGCCATGCCGGAAGATTCCGAGCGGGTGGCGGTCGAAGAGGCGCGCAGCAAGGTCCAGCGCGCCTACGCCGCCTTCCAGAAGTACCGCCTGTTCAGCCAGGCGCAGATTGACGCCGTCGTCGAGGCGATGGCCGAAGCCGGCCGAACCGAAGCTCGAAGGCTGGCGGAAATGGCGGTCGAGGAGACCGGCTACGGCAACGTCAAGGACAAGATCGCCAAGAACCTGCTGAACGCCGACCTGCTGGCCCGCACGCTCCGGGGCATGCGGACGGTGGGCGTGCTGCGCGAGATTCCCGAGGAAAAGATCACCGAGGTGGGCGTGCCCTGCGGCGTCATCGCGGCCGTGGTGCCCTGCACCAACCCGACCTCGACGGTGATTTACAAGTCGCTGATCTCGCTGAAGGCCGGCAACACGGTGGTCATCAGCCCGCACCCGCGGGCCGTGCGCTGCACCCAGGAGACGGCGGAGCTGCTCTACCGCGCGGCCCTGGCGGCCGGCGCGCCCGAAGATGTGATCCAGTGCCTGAGCCGGCCGACGCTGGAGGCCACGCAGGCCCTCATGCGGCACGAGCGCACGGCCGTGATCCTGGCCACCGGCGGCCACGGCATGGTGCGCGCCGCCTACTCCAGCGGCAAGCCGGCCTTCGGCGTGGGGCCGGGCAACGTGCCGGCCCTGCTGGACACCAGCTTTCCGGTGGCCGAGGCGGTGGCGGGCATCGTGGAAGGCAAGGCTTTCGATTACGGCACCGTCTGTTCGAGCGAGCAGACGCTGGTGGCCGAGCGATCCCTGCGCGAACCGGTGCTGGCCGCCCTGCGCGCCCAGAAGGCGTTCCTCTGCGACGAAGCGCAGAAACAGGCGCTGGCGCGCGTGCTGGTGCAGCCGAACCTCCAGATCAACCCGGAGTGCGTGGGCCAGGCTCCCACGAAGCTGGCGCGCATGGCAGGCTTCGAAGTCCCTGCCGACACCTCGATCCTGGCGGTCGAGCTGGCGGGCGTGGGCAAGGAGCATCCGCTCTCGGTCGAGAAGCTCTCGCCCGTGCTGGCCCTGCGCTTCGTGCCGGATTTCGCCGAGGCTCTGGAGACCTGCGAGGCGGTGCTGCGCTTCGGCGGGCTGGGACATACCTGCGTGATCTGGTCCAAGGACGAGGCGCGCATCCGCGAGTTCGGGTTGAAGATGCCGGCCTTCCGCGTACTGGTGAACACGCCCGGGCCGCACGGCTCGGTGGGCATCACCACCAAACTGATGCCCTCGATGACCCTGGGCTGCGGGGCCATGGGCGGCAATGCCACGGGCGATAACGTCGGGCCCCAGCACTTGATCAACATCAAACGCGTGGCCTGGAAGGTACGCGAGGCGGCCGAAGCCCTGCCCCTGCCGCCTTACCAAGAGAAGGCCGCCGCGGCCGAGCCCCCCGCCGCCGCGCTGGATCGCGCCGCCCTGGCCGCCGCCGTCGAACAGTATCTGCGGGAGCGCGGCCTGGCGCCGGCCGCGCCCGCCCCGGCCGCTCCCGCCGCCTCGACGCTCAGCGGCCTGGCGGCGGAAGTCGTGGATCGCTTCCTCAGTTCGCGGAGCAAGACGGCGGCCAGTTGCCCTTTGCAAGCGCCGGTCTGCCCGGCGCCCGCGGCGGCGCCCTCCCCGGCCCCGGCCGAAGCGGCCCCGCCCGCCCCCGCGATCACCATCGCCGATTTCGTGTGCGAGAATGACGTACGGACCGCCATCCAGCAAGGACGCAAAATCTACATCGGGCCCAAGACGATCGTCACGCCCGCGGCGCGCGATTTGGGCCTCGCGCACGACGTCCTGGTGATGGCTCAACGTTAGATGCCGGCAAATCTTGACGCTCTAAAAGACGAGATCCTCGCCTACCTGGAGGCGGAAGGCTTCCTGGTCTACCGCGGCTACACCCGCCAGGCGGAGGACGAAGTTTTCATCTATTGGGACACCCGCGGTTTTCCGGATTTCCGGCTGTTCCTGCGTGTAGCGCGGGAGGTGGGCGCGCGGCTGGTGGTCTTCAGCTTCCGCACCTTCTCGGAGGACATGGTGGAGAGCGCGCTGGGCCGCTTGGAGGACTGCGAGCTTTCGCGCGAGGACCGCCGGTCCATCGAGCGGCGCCTGCGCGACCTGCGGGCTTACGACGGCTTTACCTGCGCGCTGGAGCTGTCCTTCGACTACCAGTCCCGGGCGTACTTGTTCAGCCTGGAGGCTGACTGGTACGAAGACTACCTGGACCTGCTGGATGAAATCGAGGCCGCCACGCCCGAGGGCGAGGAGGAGGAAGACGAGGGCTCGATGGGCGGCTATTTCTCGCGGAACTGATGCGCCCGGCCGGAGTCCCCGCGCGCTGGCGGATGCTGCCGCACGATCCGGCCCAGGCGAGCCGTCTCTCGGCCCACTTGGGGTTGACCCCCCCGGCCGCCCGCGTGCTGGCAGCCCGCGGTTACGCCGAGCCGGACAGCGCCCGGCGTTTCCTGGAAGCCCCGCTGGCCGACCTGCACGATCCCTTCGCCTTGAAGGGCATGCGGGAAGCGCTGGCGCGCCTCCGGCAGGCGATCGCCTCGCGCGAGTCCATCCTGCTTTACGGCGACTACGACGTGGACGGGGCCGCCTCGCTGGTCATGCTGCGCAAGGCCATCGAGCTGGCGGGCCATCAGGCCGCTGTCTACGTCCCCCACCGCCTGCGCGAGGGCTACGGACTGCATCCTGAGGCGATCGAGCGCGCCGCCGCCGGCGGCGTCCGCCTGCTGTTCAGCCTGGACACCGGAGTCCGGGCCCATGAGGCCGTGCGGCGCGCCCGCCAGTTGGGCCTGGACGTGATCGTGGCCGACCACCACCTGCCCGACCGAGAGCTGCCGCCGGCGCTGGCCGTGCTCAATCCGCGTCAACCCGACTGCTGCTATCCGGAGAAAAACCTGTGCGCGGCGGGAGTGACCTTCAAGCTCGTCCAGGCGCTGCTGTCCTCGCTCGGCTGGCCCTCCTCGAAGCTGCTGCGCATGCTGGAGTCCTTCCTCAAGCTCGCCGCCATCGCCACGGTGGCCGATGTGGCCCCGCTGACGGGCGAGAACCGCATCATCGTGAAGCACGGGCTGGAGGGACTGCGTTCGGTGCGCAATCCCGGCCTGCGCGAACTGCTCAAGGTGGCCGGCTTCGCCGAGGGCGAAGCGCTCACCGCCGAGCAGGTCGCCTTCCGGCTGGCGCCCCGCTTGAACGCCGCCGGGCGCATGGCCGACGCCATCGAAGGGGTGAATCTGCTGCTTGCCGAGGATGAGGCGCGGGCCCGCGAGCTCGCCGCCCGGCTCCACACCCTGAACCGCCGGCGGCAGGATGCCGAGACCGAGAGCATCCGCAGCATTCTGGAGGAGTGCTTGCGCACGCCTGTCACCGAGCAGGATGCAGCGCTGGTGTTTTCCGGGCCCGAGTTCCATCGCGGCGTGGTGGGGATCGTGGCCGGCCGGCTGGTCGAGCGGTTTCACCGTCCGGTTTTCGTGCTGGGCGAGGACCCGGTCCAGGGCCTGGCCCAGGGATCCGGGCGCAGCATTCCGGCCTTCCACCTGCTCGAAGCGCTCGAGGCGATGCCCGATCTGTTCCTGCGCTACGGCGGCCACCGCCAGGCGGCCGGCGTCACTTTGCCGGCCGAGCGGGTCGAGGAGTTCCGCCGCAGGCTTAACGCCTACGCCGCCGCCCGCCTCAAGCCCGAGGACTTTCGGCCAGAACTCGAACTGGACGCCTCGCTCGGCTTGAGCGAACTCAATGAACGGGCGGCGGCCGAGCTGCTCCGCCTGGCGCCCTTCGGCTTCGGCAATCCCCCGCCCCGCTTCCTGATCTCGGCCGCCGAGGTCGCCGCGCCGCCGGCGGTCTTCAAGGAGCGCCACTTGAGGGTCTGCCTGCGCCAGGGCGAGCGCCTGCTGAGCTTGAAAGCCTGGGGCTTCGCCGAGCGCGCCTCGGAACTGGCGCCTGGAGCGCGCGTGGACGCGGCGGTCGCCTTCGAGCCGGATTCTTTCAGCGCTCAGCGAGGCGGCCCCGGCTGGTCCGCCGTGCTTGAGGACGTCCGCCCGGCTCAGCCCAGCGTGTAGGGCGGGGTGAACTCGGGCGCTCCGCTCCGCCGGGTTGCCATCCAGCGCAGCATGTACACCGTGCGAGGATCCGTCTTGCGGTTCAGCAGGTGGTTGGGCAACACTTCCAGCAGGCCGTGGGCCGCGGGATCGCGGTAGTAGTCCATGTCCGGCTCGATCTTCACACACTCGAGGCCGCGAATCTGCCGGCGTTCGCGGGCGTGAAAGGTCAGTTGGAGGTTGGCGGCCGGCAAGCGCGTCTCCCGGAAGCTGGCCGTGGCGCCCGGATGCAACAGCCCGGGCAGCAGGCTGACGGCGAAGACGCCGGCCTGGACCGCGGCCGCCATCCGGTCGAGCAATTCCGCCCGCGCCCAGGCGAAGAACCGATCCGGCGCAGGCGGCGGATCCCAGATCAGCTCGGTGAAGTAGTCCAGGGCCGCGCCCTCGCCGAGCGGCGTCTGTTCCAGCGCGGTCAACAGATTCAGCAGGCCGGCCGCAGCGCCGGGGCTTTGCTCGATCAGAGCTTCGTATCGCTCGTGCTCCAGCAATTCGGCCCAGCGGGGACGGCTGCCGGCGAGCGCGTCCCAGCGGGCGGGGCCGAAGTTGAACGCGGCCTCCCGCAAGGGCAGCATCAGGTCCAGGGACGCGACCGCTCCGGGGCGGAGCCGCACGCCGGTTTGACCCGACGTCATCCGGCCGGGCGCCGACGCCACCACGGTGTAGTTGTCGCGGAAGTTGTCGTAGCAGGGCAGGCGGAGGAAGCAGATCGAGGGCGCGCGGTGATACTTGGCGGACACCGTGCGGCCGAGGCCGTCCCGCAGACGGATCAGCACGCGCCAGGCGGCCGAGAGCGGCCGCCGGTCGCCGTCGAACAGATTCAACATCAGCGAGGCGGTAGGGCGTTGCATTTCGCTTTCACCCTAAGGCCGGGGACGGCTCACGCGGACCGCAACCTCCCGCCAGGGAACTGAAAGCAACGGAAAAAGATTCCCGCCGGGCGCGTGACCGCCCGGCCGCAGCGCGCCCTACGGCGTCGCGGGACGGATCTCGATCAAGCCCGCCTCGGCGTCCACCACCACGTAATCCCCCGTGCGGATGCACTCGAAGGGATTCCGCTCCAGGTCGGTGATCATCGGGATGCGGTTGACGATCGCGCCCAGGACCGCCAGGCTGTCCACCTCCACGTTGATGAAGGCCGCCGGCGCCGTTCCTTCCAATTTGGCCAGGTTCAAAACCATGGGCGTGGCCGAGGAGCCGCGCGTCGAGCGAATCACCAGCACGCGCCCGGCCAGCGAGTTGCCTTCCAAGGGATGGCCCCTGCCGATCACTCGGCCGCTCACCGGATCCACCTCGCCCCAGAACGACAAGGTGGCGTCGGCCACCAAGGCGGGCCCTTCGGCCCGGCCTCGCACCACCGGCCGCCCGCGCAGCACGACAGGCTCAGGCATCGCCCTGCCACCTCCCGGCCAGCGCCGCGCGCAGGCAGGATTCCGTATCCGCCACGATCACTTCCGCCCCCGTCATGGCCCGGGCGTAGTGAGCTTGTTTGAAGCCGTCGGTCACCAGCCGCCGGCAGGGGATGCGCATGTTCGTGGGGCAGGTGTCGCAGAGGATGCGCCCTCCGGCGGCCTGGATGACCTGTGCCGCGCCCATGGCCTCGGCCGCGCAGCGGGTGGCGCGCGCGGCGTTGATCCACAGCCGGACGCCCTCGGCCACCCGCCGGCCCTCCAGCCGCCGCGCCGCCTGGGCGATCTCCCGCAGGGAGGCGTGCGGGCAGCCCAGAATCACGGCGTCAATCTCATCCCCGCGGGCGTCGCGCAGCGAGGCGTAAGTGTCCCGGAGCCCCTGGGGCGTGAACTCGACGCACTCGGCGGGCGGCCGGCGGTCGAAAGCGGCCTCCAGGCTGGGCGCCTCCGGCGTCACCCCCGCGATGTGACACATGGTGACGCCGCCGCTGGTGGCCAGCGCGGCGCAGAGCTGCTTGGCCTCCTCCTGCGAGGGCCGCCGCACGCCCTCGAAGACCGGGATGCCGAGCCCCGCCCGCCCCCCGGTGAAGTAGCCGAGCGCCCCCCAGTCGGTCGGATGCCGAAGCTCGGCGCTCACCCGGACCCGCAAGTCGCCCCGGCGGTTTTCTTCCAGCAGAACGCCGAACTCGGGCGCCAGCCCCAGCAGCGAGGCCGCGATGGCGCTCTCGTTGCCGTGCCGCGTGGTGCGGGCGCCCAGAATCGAGTTGGCGTAGACCACGGCCGAGGACTCGGTCCAGGCGCAGATCTCGCCTTTCAGAGGCACGTTGCCCACCAGGTACGGCGCGCAGGTGAAGGTCGGCAGATAGCCGGCCCGCGCGGCCAGCTCGGCGATCTCCCGCTGCACTCGCACTTGCGCAGGATCGTTTTCCGGCGCCTCGATCTCATCCAGGGTGACGAACAGCGTGTGCACGGTGGCCACGCAGTGCGGCGCCACCGGATGGCGGCAGGCCTGCTTGAGGCCTTCGCAGAAAGCTTCCAGCGTGCGCGGGGAGGCGCCCCGCGCCACCAGGTTGGGCGCCGGCAGCAACACATGGGTGTTGTCGCAGCGGATCAGGCGCCGTGCGCCCATCACCTCGCCCCACTCAACCAGCCAGCGCATGCAGCCGGCCAGGTAGGGACCGCGCGCGCCTTCCAGAATCGCCTGCTGCCCGGCGGTCAGCTCCATGGCGAGACCTATTGGGCGGGGTAACCCACCGTCTGCGCCAGCACGATGCGCTGGTCCGGGCGCAGTTTCATGCGCGCCGCCAGCTTCTCCCGCTCGATCATGGCGCGCACCACGGTAGCCAGCCCTTCCGAGGCGCAAAACAGATAAACGTTCTGGGCGATGAACCCGGTGTCGGCCGCCGAATAGAAGACCTTGGCCTCCTCGGGCCGCTGCCCCATGCGGGCGTAGTCGGCCACGTAGATCAGGTTGAGCGGCGCCTGGCCCACGAAGGCCTGGGCGCCGGCGGCGGCGCGCAAATCCTCGGCCACGACCGGCGCCAGCCGGTGCGCCTTGGCGTCGTAAAGGAACAAGCCTTCGGCCAGAGCGACGTAGACGTCAATCTCCTGCATGTTGTTGGCCGAGGGGGCGGTGCGCCGCCCGTCCGGCCGGTTCACGCCGAAGGCCGCCCAGAGCAGGTTCGAGAGCACCTGCGGCGGCAGCTTCTGCGGGCTGAAAGCGCGCGAAGAGCGGCGCGCGCTCAGCGCCTGCATGAGCGGCTTGCCCCCGTCGGTCTGGGGCTTGGGAAGCTCGATGGGTTTCAGCTCCTGCGCGGGCGCGAGCAGGGGCGCAATCCACAGGGTCGCGAACAGGAACCCTCGCATGGCAACCTCCTTGGCAATTCTACGCGAGACGGCCGCCGGCCGAATCAGCGCAACCGGACCGGGCGCCCGCCCGCCTCCTTGCTGCGCTGCGCGGCGTCCATGAAGGCGAAGATCTCCAGCGTCTCTTCGTTGGGCACCGGAGGCCGGCGGGTCTGGAAGAACTTGACGATCTCCAGAACCAGCGGGCGGTAGCCGGATTTCATCTCGGGCGTGCTGCGCAGGGTCTTCTTGGGGCCGAAGACCACCGCCCCGTAGTCGGAGTAGGGGCGGATGGCGCGCACGCTGCCCAGGCGGCCGTCCTTCCAGCGGCCCACGATCAGGTCCGAGGAGGCGCCCGCAATGCGGGTCACCTCTTCGCAACCCGTCCCCATGAGCGCGTACAGCATTTCGATGGGATGGATGGCGTACCAGGCCAGCTCCAGATAGTGATGCTCCTCGAAGGGGCCGGGGCCCCAGGTCATCACGCCGCGGGCTTCGGGCGTCTTGAGCGCCGCCACGATCTCGCTGTAGCGCAGGCTGGAGGAACTCCACCAGGGGACCCCCGCCTCGCGCGCCAGCCGCGCGATCTCGCGCGCGTCCTCCAGGGTCGCCGCCAGCGGCTTGTCAATGAACATGGGCTTGCCGGCGGCGATGATCCGGCGGGCCTGCGCCAGGTGCGGCCGGCCGTCCACGCTCTCCAGCAGCACGCCGTCCACCTTGGCGCAGAGCGTGGCGATGTCCGGCACGATCTCGATGTTCCATTGGCTGCGCAACTGTTCGGCGTACTTGTCCACCCGCTCCCAACTGGAGGGCAGGTCGGGGCTGCCGCCCTTGAAGGCCGCCGTCACGCGCGCTCCGGGCACGTAGTCCGGCGAGGAAGGATCGTTCAACATGCCGGTGAAGGCGATGACGTGCGAAGTGTCCGTGCCCACGATGCCCAGGCGAATCTCGCCCGCCGCGGCGGGCAGGCTCAGCAACAACCACCAAGCGATCGGTCTCATCCGGGCCATTGTACTGCGCGGGGGCGCGAACCAGCCGGGCGGCGCCTCCCGCCCCGGTTGCCTTTCTCGAGCCTTCGCACTATGCTGAGTCAGGAAGGAGAAGCTCTCTATGGTGGATCGCAGGCAATTCCTGGGCGCGGCCGCGGCGGCCGCCACAGGCGCTCCGGCCCCGGCGCAACTGGCCCTGGAAGGCGGCCGGCCGGTGCGCGAGAAACCCCTGCGGGCCGATTACTGGGGCCCGCAATACTACGACGAAAAGGAGCGGCAGGAGCTGACCGAGGTGCTGGAAACCGGCCGGCCCTTCCGCTGGTACGGCCGCGGCAGCCAGCCCCCCATGAAGGTGGCCACCTTCGAGAAGGAGTTCGCCGCCCGCATGCAGACCCGCTACGCCCTGGCGGTCACCTCGGGCACCGCCGCCTTGCAATGCGCCCTGGCGGCGCTGGAGATCGGGCCGGGCGACGAAGTGATCCTGCCCGCCTGGACCTGGCACTCCTGCTTCAACACCATCGTGCACGCCGGCGCTCTGCCGGTCTTCGCCGAGATTGACGAGTCCTTCAACATTGATCCCAACGACATCGAGAGCAAGATCACGCCGGCCACCAAACTCATCATGGCGGTGCACCTGCAAGGCATGCCGGCGGATCTGGACCCCATCCTCAAGATCGCCCGTAAGCACAAGATCCGCGTGCTGGAGGATTGCGCCCAGAGCGTGGGCGGCGATTACAAGGGCAAGCCGCTGGGCTGCTACGGCGACATCGGCATCTACAGCCTGCAATTGAACAAGACCATCACGGCGGGCGAGGGCGGCGCGGTGGTCACCAACGATCCGGTGCTGTTCGAGCGGGCGGCTCGCTTCCACGACCTGGGCGGCCTGCGGGAGTTGCACGAACGCGTGGTGGGCCGGCCCAAACTGGACTGGTTCTTCGGAACCAACTTCCGCATGAACGAGTTCTCGGGCGGCGTTCTGCTGGCCCAGCTTCGCAAACTGGACGCCATCGTGGCCGCCGTGCGGGCCAATGCGCGCCGGGTGTACGAAGGGGTGGGCGATCTGCCCGGCATCCGCTTCCGCCGCCGGCCCGATCCGGCGGGCGAGCTGGGCGCCGCGGTCTTTATGGACTTCGGCAGCCGCGAGCGCTGCGACCGCTTCTTGCGCGCCATGAAGGCCGAGGGCGTTCCCGCCAGCCGGCCCAGCGGCTCGGTCATTCTGCCCACCTTGCCTCACGTGATCAAGAAGGTTACCGTGCATCCCAACTGGCCCTCGTTCACCAGCGAGCGCGGGCGCTCGATCCAGTATGGGCCGCAGTGCTGCCCCCGCACCCTGGACATCCTCGGCCGCTTCGCGGGCGTCTCGATGGATCCCAAGTTCACCGAGCAGGACTGCCGCGACATCATCGCGGCCATCCGCAAGGTGTACCCGGCGGTGATGCGCGCCTAGTGCGGGCGGAGTGGCTGGAAGAGATTCGCCGCGATAACCGCAGCGGCGCCGCCACACTGGCCGCCCGGGCGGCCCGCGCGCTCGCCGAATGGCTGGCGCCGGGACGCAGCGCCGAAGAGGTGAGCGCCGCGGTCCGCGAGCTGGTGCGCGCCCAGCCCCGCATGGCGCCCCTGGTCAACCTGGCCGCCCGGGTGCTGGAGGCCGGGCCCGAGGCGGCCGCCGCCTGCCGCCAGTTTCTCCGGCGGCTGGAGGAAGACGCCCAGGCGGTTTGCCGGCAGGCGGCCGCGCTGGTCGCCGGCGCCCTGCTCACGTACTCCTACAGCTCGACCGTGCGGGCCGCGCTCGAACACGCCTGGCGGCAGGGGCGGCGCTTCAGCGTGATCCTCACCGAGTCGCGCCCGATCTGCGAGGGGGTTCGGCTGGCTCTCGAGCTGGCCCGGGCCGGCATCCCGGTGCGGCTGGCGGCGGACGCGGCGGCGGGCGCTCTCGTGCGCGAGGCCCGCGTCGTTCTGCTCGGGGCCGACGCAGTGACCCGGGAGGGCGTGGTCAACAAGGTCGGCACCTGGCCGCTGGCCCTCGCCGCCCGGGAGTGCGGCGTGCCGGTCTACGCGCTCGCTTCGGCCGAGAAGTTCCTGCCCGCGGGCTACCGGCTGCCGCCCGAGCCGGCGCACGATCCGCGCGAGATCCTCCCTCAGGAAATTCCGGGCGTGACGGTCCTCAATGCTTACTTCGAGACCACGCCCTGGGAATTGTTCGCCGGGGTAGTGAGCGAGGAAGGCGTTCTCGCTCCCGGGCAGGTCCTCGAGCGGCTCGGCCGCCGGGCGGTCCCGCCCTCTCTGGCCGGGGTCTGATCGAGCGGCGCTCAGGCGCCGAGCACGCGCACCAGCCGCAGCAACTCTTCGTCGGTGGAATCGTTGGGGACCGAGCAGCCCGGGGCCAGAATGAATTTCGGGCCGGCGCCCTCGCGAGCCTCCTGCCACTGCCGCCGCAGGTCCTCTTGGCTGAGGCGGCGGAAGTTGCGCTCATCCAGACCGCCCATCAGCACGCCCGTGTAATGGCGCCGCACCTCGGCCATTCCGACGCCGGTCGAGTGCCTCGAGTAGTGGATCACGCGGGCCAGCCAGCCCTTGTAAAACAACTCCAGGTAGATCTTCTCGCCGTGCAGGTGCAGGATGTTCAACGGCGCCTGGCGGACCGCCTCCAGCAACGCCTTGTCGAACGGCTCGCTGAACTGACGGTATTCCTCGCGGGAGAGCGCAGCCGCGTCGGCATTGGCGACGGCCAGAAAGATGCCCGCCGCCCCGGCCCGCAGCGCCAGGCGGGCATGGTTGATCTGGGAGCGGTTGATCGCCTCCAGCGCGTCCAGCAGAGCCTGGGGCTTCTCGCGCATCAGGCGGCGCACCTGCTCGGGCGAAGAAAGCTTCTCGGCCTGATTCCAGGAGTTGAAGATCGTCTCGACGAAGTAGCAGCGCCCGGCCAGCCCCTGGCGAATGAGCTGAAGGGCCCGGATCTGGCGGGGAAACGGATTGCTGTGGATGGGCGCCTCCCACCAGGGGCCTTTGGGCCTGGGGAAGGGGTAGTCCGACATGACCTTGACCAAGTCGGTGCGGAACTTGCGGTGGAAGGCCAGCGTGGCTCGCGCGTGCTCCTCGCCCGGCCGGTCCTCCAACCCGAAGTGATGCCAGAAGCTGAAAGGCGGGCGGTCCACCTCGGCCCCGGCCAGAGCGCGATCCACCCGCTGCCGGCCGGTCATGGGCGCGGCGGCCGCCGCCGCTCCCGCGCTCAGAAAGAATTGCCGCCGGGAAAGCATCAGGTCTCCCCAGCATAGCGGATCCGCGCCGGGGCCAGCCCGACCGGCAGCAGCTTGCCCGGATTCAGCAACCCGGCCGGATCGAACAGCGCCTTGACGCGGGCGAAGGCCTCCAGCGTATCGGGGCCGTAGAGCAGCGGCATCAGGTCGTTCTTTTCCATGCCCACGCCATGCTCGCCCGTGATGGCGCCGCCCAGCTCGATCGAGCGCTTGAGAATCTCGGCGGCCGCGGCGCGCGCCTTCTCCAGGTCGCCCGGGCGGCGGGCGTCAAACAGGATGATGGGGTGCAGGTTGCCGTCGCCGGCGTGGAAGATGTTGCTGATCACCAGACCGTAGCGTTGCGAGACCTCCTGGATGAAGGCCAGCGCGGCCGGCAGCCGGGTGCGCGGCACCACCCCGTCCTGCACGTAGTAGAACGGGCTGACCCGCCCGATGGCGCCGAAAGCGTTCTTGCGGCCCTTCCAGAGCAACTCGCGCTCCTCGGCCGAGCGGGCCGCCTGCACGCGGCGGCAGCGGCAAGCCAGGCAGACCTCCTGCACCTGCCGGGCCTGTTCCTCGACCGCTTCGCGCAAGCCCTCCAGCTCGATCAGCAGGACGGCGGCGGCGTCCTTGGGGTAGCCCGCGCCGGTGGCCTCCTCGACCATGCGGAGCATGACGCCGTCCATCATTTCCAGGGCGACCGGGGTGATGGCGCGGGCGGTGATTTCGGCCACTGTGCGGGCGGCCTGCTCGATTGAATCATAAATCGCCAGAATGGTTTGCACGTGCTCGGGCTGCCTCAGCAGCCGCAGAACCGCCTTCGTCACCAGGGCCAGCGTCCCTTCCGAACCCACCAGCAGCGCCGTCAGGTCGTAGCCCGGCGGGTCGGCTTCCTTGCCCCCCAAAGCCACTACGCTGCCGTCGGCCAGCACCGCCTCCAGGCCCAGCACGTGGTTCACGGTCACGCCGTAAGCCAGGGTGTGCGGCCCGCTGGCGTTCTCCGCCACGTTGCCCCCGATGGTGCAGGCCCGCTGGCTGGAGGGGTCGGGCGCAAAAAAGTAACCCCGCCCTTGCACCGCCAGCGTCACCTCCAGGTTGGCCACGCCCGGCTCGACCACCGCCCACTCGTTCTCCAGGTCCAGCTCGAGGATCCGGTTCATGCGCGTGAAGGCCGCCACCAACCCGCCGGCCGTCGGGATCGCTCCTCCGCTCAAGCCGGTCCCCGCGCCCCGCGCCACCACCGGGACCCCGTACTGAGCGGCGATGCGGACCACCGCCGCCGCCTCTTCGGTGCAGCGCGGGAAGACCACCATCTCCGGCCGCGCCTTGTCCACGCTGCCGTCGTACTCGTACAGCGCCAGGTCCTCGGGGTTCTCCAGGCAGCCCTCGGGCCCCAGAAGCTCCCGCAGCCGGCGCCTGGCTGCTTCCGGTATCACGAGCCCTCCAGAAGTGTTTTGACGCGCCGCAGGATCGCCGGGTCGCTCCAATCGGCCGGCCCGATGACCTTCTCCACCACCCGCCCTCGCCGGTCAATCAGGTAGGTCTCGGGGTACTTGAAGGTGCCGTAGCGGGCGCTGATGCGGGCCTCCGGATCGCGCGCCGTCAGGAAGGAGACGCGCGCCCCGGCCAGAAACCGGCGGTAGGCCTTCTCGTCCCGATCCACGCTGATGCCCAGGACCACTACGCCCGAGCCGGCCAGCGCCTGTTGGAAGCGATCGAGCGACGGCATCTCCTCCAGGCAGGGCGGGCACCAGGTCGCCCAGAAGTTCAGCACCAGCAGCCGCCCCCCGAATTCCGCACGGGAAACGGCGCGCCCGTTATCGGCCACGATGCTGAAATCCGGGGCGGTGTCGTTCACATTGACCACCGGCTCGCGCAGCGACCGGATCACGCCGTAAGCCAGCAGCGCCAGGCAGAATGCGATCAGCAGCCGCAGCAGGCGGTCCCCGTTCACCTCAGCCTTCCTTCCTCACTGCTATGATTTCAGTGTATCCGTTCGCCGGGCCGGGCATCAAAATTACTTGGGAGTGGCATCGGCCGCCATGCTGGTTACCCGTCGCGTCGAGTTCTCCGCGGCGCACTTCTGCCGCCGGCCGGAGCTCTCCGAGAACCAGAACCGGGAGCTGTACGGTGAGGCGGCCAACCCTCACGGCCACGGCCACAATTGGGTGGTCGAAGTCACCCTCGAGGGGCCGCCCGATCCGGTCACCGGCATGGTGTTCGATCTGAAGGCGCTCAAGGAGATCCTGCGCCGCACGGTGGTCGAGCCCATGGACCATCGCTTCCTGAATTACGAGGTCCCGCCCTTTGATCGCCTGGCGCCCACGGCGGAGAACCTGGCTCGGGAGATCTGGCGGCGCGTCGAGCCGGAAGTGCGCGCCGCCGGCCGCCGCCTGCATGCCGTCCGCGTCTGGGAGACCGAGGATTTTTACGTGGACTGCTTCGGGGACGAGCCATGATGCGGGTGACGCGGCGCTATCGCTTTTCGGCCTGCCACCGGCTGCACGCTCCCGGACTGACTCCGAGCGAAAACCGCGCCGCCTACGGCCAGTGCAACAATCCCTTCGGCCACGGCCACGACTACCTGCTCGAGGTCAGCGCCCAGGGACCCCTACAGCCCGCCACCGGCCGGGTGCTCAATCCCGCCGCCCTGGACCGCCTGGTCGCCCACGCCGTGCTCGAGGTCTTCCACGGGCGCAACCTGAACGCCGAACTCCCCGAGTTCGCCGCCGCGCCGCCCACCTCGGAGAACCTGGCCTCCGCCATCCGGCGTCGCCTTCAGGAGGGCTGGTGGGAGGCCTTCCCGGACGGGGAGCCGCGCCTGGCCCGAATCCGGCTTCAGGAAACCCGGCGCAACAGTTTTGAGATCATGGAGGAAGAGTGAAACCGCGCGCAAGAGCCGTCTTGAGGGAGTTCCCCGCCCGGCGGCCGGCCGGCTCGGTGGCCTCGCTCATGCAGGAGGTGCTCCGGCAGTTGGGCGAAGATCCCGGCCGCGAGGGCCTCCGGCGCACGCCCGAGCGCGTTCAAAAAGCGCTGGAGTACCTGACCAGCGGCTACCGGATCAAGCTTGAGGAGGTCATCAACGGAGCGCTGTTCACGGTCAAGTACGACGAGATGGTGATCGTCAAAGACATCGAATTCTTCAGCTTGTGCGAGCACCATCTGCTGCCCTTCTTCGGCAAGATGCACGTGGCCTACATCCCGCGCGAGAAGGTGCTCGGGCTGAGCAAGATCCCGCGCATCGTGGACATGTTCGCCCGGCGGCTCCAGCTTCAGGAACGGCTCACGCAGCAGGTGGCCCAGACCCTCCAGGACGTTCTGAATCCCCTGGGGGTGGGCGTGATCTGCCAGGCGCGGCACTTCTGCATGATGATGCGCGGGGTGGAAAAGCAGCACTCCGGCGCGGTCACCAGCGCCATGCTGGGCGCCTTCCGCACCCGCAAGGGCACGCGCGAGGAATTCCTCTCGCTGGTCTGCCGCCCGGGCGAGGCGCTCTAAGGACCGGATCGCCGCCCGCCGGCCCTTTTCCCGGGCGGGCGCGTCCCGGCCGGCGCCCGGCCCCCACCGGATACCCCCTTTTCCGCAGCAGGTTACTCCCTTGCCTGTATGGGTTTCCCGGCCCCAGCCCGCTAGGCTGGTAGTTCGGGAGGGGAGGCTGATGGCAGACTTTTATCAAACCGGCGTGGTGGCTACGCTGCATCGCCTGAATCCGAACGGGTTGGAGCGGCTGGAGAGCGAACTGGAACGATTTTCCTCCGAGACCCCTATCGGACTGGTTTTGCCCGCCCTGTACTCGGAGTTCGAGACCCCCGCCATGCGCCGCATCGCCGAGGAGCTGGCCCGGGTCCGCTACTTGCGCCGGATCGTGGTGGCGCTGGGCCGGGCCGACCAGAGCCAGTACGAGCGGGTGACCCGGTTCTTCGAGGATTTCCCCCAGCCGGTGACCATCCTGTGGATAGACAGCCCCCGCATTCAGGGGCTGTTCCGTCTGCTGGAAGCCCAGGGGCTCTCGGCGGGCGGCGACGGCAAGGGACGCTCCTGCTGGCTGGCCTACGGTTTTCTGCTGGCGGCCGGGGACTGCGGCGTGATCGCCCTGCACGACTGCGACATCGTCAACTACGACCGGCGGCTGGTGGCCCGCCTTTGCTACCCGGTGGCCAATCCCAACCTGGGCTTCGAATTCTGCAAGGGCTACTACGCCCGGGTCACCGATCGCATGCACGGCCGGGTCACCCGCCTGTTCGTCACCCCGCTGATCCGGGCCATGGAAGGCATGGCGCCCGGCGCCCCCTTCCTGAAGTTCCTGGACAGCTTCCGCTACCCCCTGGCCGGGGAGTTCGCCATGAAGGCCAATCTGGCCCGCGTGAACCGCATCCCGGGCGACTGGGGGCTGGAGGTGGGCGTGCTGGCCGAGGTTTTCCGCAACTGCGCGGTCTCCCGGGTCTGCCAGGTGGACCTGGCCGACAATTACGAGCACAAGCACCAGAGCCTTTCGGCGGAGGACCCGGCGCGCGGGCTGCGGCGCATGACGGTGGACGTGGCCAAGTCCCTGTTCCGCACCATGGCCGGCGAGGGCCTGGTCTTCACCAAGGACCACTTCCGCAGCCTCCAGGTGCGCTACGTGCGCCTGGCCGAGGACACCATAGACCGCTACTACGCCGACGCGCTGCTGAACGGCTTGCAGTTCGACCGCCATGCCGAAGAGCTGGCCGTGGCCACCTTCGCGCGCAGCCTGCGCCAAGCGGCCGAAGAGTACTTGGAGGACCCCCTGGGGCCGCCCCAAATCCCCAATTGGAACCGCGTGATCTCGGCGATCCCGGACTTCTTCCGCTACCTGTTGGAGGCGGTCGAGGAGGACGCCCGGCGGCCGCCGGCGCGGATCGAACCGATGGCGGCGGTTTCGGCGGCCTGAGCCGCGGTCCCCTCCCTGCGGAGCATCGGCGGCGTGCATGTTGAGCGATGAAGCGCGCAGGGCCCTGGCAGGGCTCAAGCAGGCCGACTTGGTGGTCGGCATCCCCAGTTACAACAACGCCCGCACCATCGCTCACGTGGTGCGGGCGGCCCAGGCCGGGCTGGCCAAGTACTTCGGCCAGCTTTCCGCCGTCATCATCAACTCCGACGGCGGCTCGCGCGACGGCACGCGGGAGGCGGTCCTCACCGCCTCGATCGAATCGCCCCAACTGCTGCTGCTGTCCACCCCGCTGCTGCCCGTGCACCGGCTCTCGCTGCCTTACCACGGCATTCCCGGCAAGGGCAGCGCCTTCCGCATGATTTTCGCCCTGGCCCGTGAGCTGGGCGCGCGGGCCTGCGCGGTGGTGGACGCCGATCTGCGCTCGATCACGCCGGAATGGATAGACCTGCTGCTGCGGCCCGTCCTGCACGCCGGCTACGATTTCGTAGCCCCCTACTACCACCGCCACAAGTACGACGGCACCATCACCAACAGCATCGTCTACCCGCTCACCCGGGCCCTTTACGGGCTGCGCGTGCGCCAGCCTATCGGGGGCGACTTCGGCCTCTCGGCCCGCTTGCTCAACCGCTACCTGGAGCGCAAGGATTGGGAAACCGACGTGGCCCGCTACGGGATTGACATCTGGATGACCACCATCGCCATCGCCGAAGGCTTCCAGGTCTGCCAGAGCTTCCTGGGGGCCAAGCTGCACGACGCCAAGGACCCGGCGGCGGATCTGAGCGCCATGCTGCACCAGGTGGTGGGCAGCGTGTTCACCCTGATGCGCGAGTACGAGCGGGTCTGGCGCGCCGTCCGCGGGAGCCGTCCGGCGGACCTGTTCGGCTTCCGCTTCGATGTGGGCCTGGACCCGGTGCCGGTGAACCTGGAGCGGATGGTGAAATCCTTTCTGACCGGCTGCCGCGAGCTGCGCGAGATCCTGGCCCTGGCCCTGGAGCGGGGTGCCCTGGAGGAGCTGCTGGCGATCTGCCGGCAGGCGGAGGCCGACCCGCGAGGCTGGCGGCTGCCCGACCAGCTCTGGACCCGCATCGTGCTTGACTTCGCCTGCGCCCACCGTACCCTGCCCGTGGAACGCGGGCACCTGCTGCGCTCGCTCACGCCGCTTTACCTGGGCCGGGTGGCCTCGTTCGTCCTGGAGACCGAAAGCATGATTTCCTCGGAGGTCGAGGAGCGCATCGAACAGCTCTGCCTGGCCTTCGAGGCGGCCAAGCCTTATCTGGCGGCGCGCTGGGATTCCGCCCGCCCGCCGGCGGCGCCTAAAGCCCAGCCTGCGCCCGTGGAGGTGAAACTATGATCGCCACGCTGCGCGAAATCCTCGAACAGTCGCTTCAGCGCCTGGCTCAAACCGCGACCGCCTACGTGCCGCCCCTGCTGGCCGGGCTGGTCATTTTCCTGGGAGCCCTGGTGATCGCCACGCTGGTGCGCCTGGTGGTGATCCGCATCACCAAGACCGCCTGGCTGGACCGGTTTCTGTTGGAGAGCGGCCTGGCCTCGATGCTGGGCCGCAGCCGCCCCATGCAGGCCGCTCCCCTGGTGGCGGCCGGCGCCTATTGGCTGATCCTGCTGATCGGCTTGCTGACCGCCCTGAACGCCTTCAACACCGCCCTGACCAGCCAGATCGTTCAGGCCGTGGTCTTCCTGCTGCCCAAGCTGGTCACGGCCGCCTTGATCCTGCTGGCCGGCGCCTGGCTGGCCCAGTTTCTGGGCCGGAGCATGCTGGTGTGGGCGGTCAACGAGGATCTGCCTCACCCGCGCCGGCTGGCCGCCGGGGTGCGCGTGCTGATCATGTTCGTGGCGGTGGTCGTGGCCGCCGATCACCTGAACTTCGCCCGCCAGGTCTTCCTGGCCGCCTTCGTTCTGGTGGTGGGCGGCGCTGTGCTCTCAGCCAGCCTGGCGCTCGGGCTCGGGGTGCACGGCGCTCTCAAGCGGCGCTTCGGCGAGCCTGCTCGCGCCGCAGACGGCCAGGAGAAGTCGCTATGGAACCACCTCTGAGGCGGCCGGTCGGCGGAGGATTTCCAGGATGGCTTCCTTCCAGCCCTCCGGCCCGGGGCGGCGGGTGATGCGGGCCCGGCTCAGCACGGCTTGGATGTCCGGCGCGACGGGCGTGCGGATCAACACCGGCGTGTCCACCAGGCGGAGCAGGCCCACGTCGTTCCATCCGTCACCCAGCCCGACGCTGTGGACGCGGCCGTGCACCCGGCGATAGGCCCCGAGCAGGATTCCCGCGGCCGCCGCCTTGTCGTTGTCGCCCAGGATATGGTAGAAGCGGCCGCCGCGCGTCCAGCGCAGCCCGCGCCGCTCGATGGCCCGCAGCAGAGGCTCCGGGGGCGTCGAGCTCAGGATTTGGAAAGCCTCGTCATAGTCGCGCTGCCTGGCCAGCCGCGCCTGGGCGGGGGGAAGCCCCGTGCAGCGGCGGACCTGCTCCGCCGTCATGCGGCGGAAGCCCAGCACGCGCACGCCGCTTTCGGCCGCGGCCTCCTCCAGCGCCTGGGTCAGCTCGCGGTAGGGCCGGCCCAGCTCAACGATCTGGCCCTCTTCCCGTTCGATGGCGCCCGGCAGCCGGAAGGGGAAGTAGCCCCGGGGGACGACCAGGGCGCCGCCGTTTTCGACGATGTAGGGATCCCGGTTGCCCAGCCGGGCGCGCCAGAACTCCAGCTCGGCCCGGGTCTTGCTGCTGGCCAAAACCAGCGGCACGCCGCGCTCGCGGAGGACCTCCAGGGCCGCCCGGGCCGGCCGCCAGTCGTAGCTGTCGGCGTCGAGCAGGGTTCCGTCCAGGTCCGAGAACACCACCAGCACGTCTCCAGCATGGCGCCGCGCGTCCCCGGCCGCCATCCTGCCCGCGCCCGATTCCGGCGCGAAAATAAAGGTAGCCCCGGAGGAGCACCATGAGAAGCCGCACCGGTCCCGCCCTGGCGGTGGCTTTCGGCGCCTTGTTGGCGCTGATCACCCTCTCGGGTCTGGCCATGCTGCGCACGACGCGCCAGATCTACGCCGAGATCTCCTCGCTCTACGACAACTACCAGCGCAGCGCGCAGATCCTGAACGAACTGCGCACCGAGGTCCATCTCTCGGGCGTGCTGGTGCGCGACTACCTGCTGGATCCCTCCCACCTCACCGCCGGGCTGTACCGCAGCCAGTTGCTCGAGCTGCGCGGTTCGATGAGCCGGGAGGTGGCCGACCTGCGGGCCATCATCGGGGCCGAGGATGCGCCCAAGCTGGACCGCCTGCGCGAAGAGCTGGACAAATACTGGGATTCCCTGGACCCCCTGTTCGACTGGACGCCGCGCGAAAAGCTGGCTTTCAGCTCGCTGTTCCTGCGCCAGCAGGTGCTGCCCCGGCGCAACGCCGTGCTGGCCCTGGCGCGCGAGCTGCGCCAATTGAATCAAGCCAACCTGGAACGGCAGCGGCGCCAGATTGACCGCAAGCACAGCGAACTGCCGGTCTATCTGGGGCGCCTGCTGGCCGTCACCCTGTTGCTGGGCGCGGCCGTCTCGGGCTTGAGCATCCGGCGCATCCACGGGCTGGAGAAGCGTACCGAGCAGGAGTGGCGGCGGGCCGAGCAGGCCGAACAGGAATTGCGCCGGCTCTCGCAGCAGTTGGTCCAGACCCAGGAGGCGGAGCGCAAATCCATCTCGCGCGAGCTGCACGACGAGGTCGGCCAAATGCTGACCGCGCTGCGCATGGAGCTGCGCCAACTGGAGGACCTGCGCGAGGCCCCGGCGGAATTCCGGGCCCGGCTCGAGGAGACGCGCAAGCTTTCCGAGGAGGCGCTGCGCACGGTGCGCGACATCGCCATGGGGCTGCGCCCCGCGATGCTGGACGACCTCGGGCTGGGGCCGGCCGTCGAGTGGCAGGCGCGCGAATTCTCCCGGCGCTTCGGGGTGCCGGTGAGCGTCGAGCTGGACGGGCGCCTGGACGGGCTGCCCGAGCGGCACCGCACCTGCGTCTACCGGGTGGTGCAGGAGGCCCTCACCAATTGCGCCCGCCACGCCCGGGCGAGCGAAATCCGGGTCACCGTCCACGGCCGGCAGGACGCCCTCATCATGACCATCCAGGACGACGGGGTGGGGTTCGATCCGGCCGAAGTCTCCGGCCGGGGCCTGGGGCTGTTGGGCATTCAGGAGCGCGTCCGCGAGCTGGGCGGGCGCCTGAGCATCCTCTCGCAGCCCGGCCGGGGGACCATGCTCTCGGCCGAAGTGCCTTTGGATCGAAAGGGGCAAGGCGATGAGCCGGATACGCGTCCTGCTGGCGGATGATCACGCCGTGGTGCGCAAAGGGCTGCGCTTCCTGCTGGAGCGGCAGGCCGACATGGAGGTGGTGGGCGAAGCGGCCGACGGCCGCGAAGCCGTTCGCCTGGCCGAGGAACTCCAGCCCACGGTGGCGGTCATGGACATCGGCATGCCGCAGTTGAACGGCATCGAGGCCGCCGCCCAGATCGCCAAACGCAGTCCCCAGACCAGCGTCATCATGCTCAGCGTGCATGCCGACGAAACCTACCTGCTGCGCGCCCTCTCGGCCGGCGCCAAGGGCTATCTGCTGAAGGATTCCGCCGAGGACGACCTGGTGCGCGCCGTGCAGGTGGTGGCCCAGGGCAAGCCCTTCTTCAGCCCGGCGATCGCCCAAACCCTGCTGGAGGACTACATGCGCTTCTTGCAGCAGCGCGGGCTGAAGGACTCCTACGAGCTGCTCACCGACCGGGAGAAGCAGATCCTCCAGTTGCTGGCCGAAGGCAAGAGCAACAAAGAGGTGGCCGCCCTGTTGAACCTGAGCCTGTACACGGTCGAGACCCACCGCACCCACCTGATGCAGAAACTGAACCTGCACAACACGGCCGAGATCGTGCTGTACGCCGTGCGCAAGAAGATCATCACCTAGCCCGCCGGGCCGCTCGGCGGGCGGCGTCCCCGCTCTGCTATAAGGGTAGGGAGAGACCGGATGCACAATGTGCTGGCCATCCTGCTGGCCGGGGGCGCGGGCGAACGTCTCTATCCGCTCACCCGGCACACCGCCAAGCCGGCGGTGCCCTTCGGAGGCCATTACCGGATCATTGATTTCACCCTCTCGAACTGCATCAATTCCGACGTCCGGCGGATCTTCATCCTCACCCAATACAAGTCCCTGGAGCTGACGCGGCACGTGCGCGAGGGCTGGAACATCCTCTCGGCCGAGCTGGGCGAGTACATCGAAGTGATCCCGCCCATGAAGCGGATTCACGAGGACTGGTACCTGGGCACGGCCGACGCCGTCTTCCAGAATTGCGAGAGCATCCTGGCCGAAAACCCGGATTACACCCTGGTCCTCTCGGGCGATCACATTTACAAGATGAACTACCGGGAAATGATCGCCTGGCACCGGCAGCAGGAAGCCGAGATCACCCTGGCCACCATCCAGGTGGCGCCCGAGGAGGCCAGCCGCTTCGGCGTGGTCGAGATCGCCCCCGACTACCGGGTGGTGGGCTTCGAGGAGAAGCCGCAGCACGGCCATCCGGTCCCCTCGGTCTTCAACCCCGAGATGGTGAGCGCCTCCATGGGGGTCTACGTCTTCAACACCCGGACCCTGTTGGAGGCGGTCAGCCAGGACGCCGCCGATCCGGACTCCACGCACGACTTCGGCCGCGACCTGCTGCCCCGCTCGATTCGCCGCTACCGGGTCTACGCCTACGATTTCGTGGATCTGAACAAGAAGGCGGCCCGCTACTGGCGCGACGTGGGCACCATTGACGCCTACTACGAGGCCAACATGGACCTGGTGGCGGTGACCCCCGAGTTCAATCTCTACGACGAGCAGTGGCCGCTGCGCACCCGGCCGCTCCAGCGCCCGCCCGCCAAGTTCGTCTTCGCCCAGGAAGGCCGGCGCATGGGAGTGGCCCTGGATTCCATCGTCTGCGGCGGCTGCATCATTTCCGGCGGGCGCGTGGTCCGTTCCGTGCTCTCGCCCGGCGTGCGGATCAACAGTTATTGCGAAGTGGAAAGTTCGATCCTGATGCACAACTCCGAGGTCGGCCGCTACAGCCGCATCCGGCGGGCGATCCTGACCCCCAACGTGCGGGTCCCCGAGAACAGCGTCATTGGCTACGACCTCGAACAGGATCGCGCCAAGGGCTATTTCGTCACCGATTCCGGCATCGTCGTGGTGACCGATGAACAGGCGACTTACACCAGCACGGTGCGCCAGTCCGCTTGAGGATGCCGCGCCGTGCCGGCCGCCGAACCGTTTTCCATCCCAATAAGGAGCCAGTAAACTCATGCAGATCGTCAAAGTATCCGGCCGCGAGATCCTGGATTCGCGCGGCAATCCCACCGTGGAGGCCGAGGTCTGTCTGGCCGACGGCAGCCTGGGCCGGGCGGCGGTGCCTTCCGGGGCCTCCACCGGCGAACATGAAGCCCTGGAGCTGCGCGACGGCGACAAGGCCCGCTACCTGGGCAAGGGCGTGCGCACGGCGGTGGCCCACATCAACGGCGAGATCGCCCGCGCCGTGGCGGGCCGGCCGGCGGACCGCCAGGCCGAACTCGACCAGGTCCTGATCGAACTGGATGGCACGCCCAACAAGGGCCGGCTGGGCGCCAACGCCATCCTGGCGGTCTCCATGGCGGCCGCCCGGGCGGCCGCGGCCGCGCACAGGCTGCCCCTGTATCGCTATCTGGGCGGGGTCGGCGCCAACCTGCTCCCGGTGCCCCTCATGAACATCCTCAACGGCGGAGTGCACGCCGACAATTCCGTGGACGTGCAGGAGTTCATGGTGGCGCCCTTCGGCGCCTCCTGCTTCCGCGAGGCGCTGCGCATGGGGGCCGAGATCTTCCACACCCTCAAGGGCGTGCTCAAGAAGCGCGGCTACGCGACCGCGGTGGGCGACGAAGGCGGCTTCGCGCCCAACCTCAAGTCCAACGAGGAGGCGCTCGAGCTGATCCTGGAGGCCATCGCCCAGGCCGGCTACCGGGCGGGCGAGAACGTGGCCATCGCGGTCGATCCGGCCGCCAGCGAGTTCTACGACGCCGAGCGGGGCCAGTACGTTTTCAAGAAGTCCGACGGCAGCCGGCGCAGCCCGGAGCAGATGGTCGAGTTCTGGGCCGAATGGGTGCGCCGCTATCCCATCCTGCTGATCGAGGACGGCATGGCGGAGGACGATTGGGCGGGCTGGAAGCTGATGACCCAGGCCTTGGGCCAGAAGATCCAGTTGGTCGGCGACGACGTGTTCGTCACCAACGTCAGCCGGCTGGCGCGCGGCATCCAGGAGGGCGTGGCCAACTCCATCCTGATCAAGTTGAACCAGATCGGCACCGTGACCGAGACCCTGAAGGCCATCGAGACCGCCGCCCGCGCCGGCTACAGCTCGGTCATCTCCCACCGCTCGGGCGAGACCGAGGACGCCTTCATCGCCGACCTGGCGGTGGCCACCAACGCCGGCCAGATCAAGACCGGCTCGGCCAGCCGCACCGACCGCATCGCCAAGTACAACCAGCTCCTGCGCATCGAGGAGGAGCTGGGCGGCGCAGCCCGCTTCGCCGGGCGCAGCGCCTTCCGGCGGTGAGACCGGCCCCGAGGAGTTCGCACCATGTACCGAATCGTTCTGCTCCGACACGGCGAGAGCGTCTGGAACAAGGAGAATCGTTTCACCGGCTGGACGGACGTGGATCTGTCCGAGCGCGGCATCGAGGAGGCCCGCGAGGCGGGGCGCGTCCTCAAACGCGAGGGCTTCTGCTTCGATCTGGCCTTCACTTCGGTGCTCAAGCGCGCCATCCGCACCCTTTGGATCGTGCAGGACGAGATGGATCTGATGTGGATCCCGGTCCAGATCTCCTGGCGGCTGAACGAGCGCATGTACGGCGCGCTCCAGGGCCTGAACAAGGCGGAGATGGCCGAGAAGTTCGGCGAGCAGCAGGTGCTGCTGTGGCGGCGCAGCTACGACATCCCGCCGCCCGCTCTGGAAAAGAGCGATCCCCGCTGGCCCGGGCACGATCCCCGCTACCGCGACCTGCCCGAGCAGTTGATCCCCGTCACCGAATGCCTCAAGGACACCGTCGAGCGCTTCCTGCCCTACTGGCACGAAGCCATCGCTCCGGCGGTGCGCTCCGGCAAGCGCGTGCTCATCGCCGCTCACGGCAACAGTCTGCGCGCCCTGGTCAAATACCTGGACGACATCTCGGACCAGGACATTGTGGGCCTGAACATCCCCACAGGCATGCCGCTGGTCTACGAGCTGGATGAGAACCTGCGCCCGCTGAAGAGCTACTATCTGGGCGATCCCGAGGCGGTCCGCAAGGCCATGGAGGCGGTCGCCGCCCAGGGCAAGAAACGCCAGCCCCAGCCGGCTTGAGCCGGACCGGCAGCGGCGGCCGGGCGCGCCCTTGCGGGCGGTTCCGCCGCGCCGTTGCGCGCCCTCAGGGCCGCCCGCCCAGATCCCGGCGGAAGCGACGCAAGCCGTCGTTCCGGTCGCCCCGGAACAGGTACAACCTGCCGCGAATCACTTTGGATTGCCCGGGCTCGAGCGGGCCCACTCGGACGGCTACGTGCATGCAGCTCCACGGATTGTGCCCCTGGACCGAGAGATAGTCCTGCCAGGCCACCCCGGTAACCCATCCGCCCGGCTCGGACTCGCGCAGCAGCAGACCGGCGACGGCGTCCACCGCCGAGGTCGGCCACTTCTCGGAGAAGACAAACCGACCGCGCTGGGAGGCCCCCTCGACGAGCGGGCGCAACGCCCGGTGGAAGTGAATCTCCCGGTTGGAGAGCGCAGTCAGACCCGCGGCCGATAAGAAGTAGGTGCGCTTGCGCTCGCTGTCGGCCATGGCGCGGTTTTTAGGGACGGGGCGCGACGGGTCCGTGCCCTCGACCCGGCCCGGGCTCCAGCAGGGAATGATGCCCGCAATGGGCGGCCAAGGGTAGGGGGTGAGATTCCGGACCCGCAAGGTGAGCGCGGCGCCGCCGGGCGCCGCCACGGCCTTGAGCTCCAAGGCCGAGGACCGGAGCACAGCGGACCGCCCGGCGGGGTCGAAGCTGCGCTCCATCCGAAACGTCCCGTGGGTATGCTGGCCGGGGGCCATGGCCTCGAACATGTTCCACTCGTAGAACCACAGGTACATGGTCATACCCGGCTGGTCGGGAGCTTCCAGGGCGATGCCGCGCTCCCATTCCAGCAGCCTGGGGGGAGGCTGTGCGTGCGACAGCAGCAGGGGCAGGGGGATCAACAAGAGGAGGCGCATAACCGGCATATTAATATCGCCGGCGTTTCGATTCAAGTGCCTGGGGGCTGGCTGAGCCGCTTCTTCCTGTCGCTTACGATAATTTCTTCTTGACCCGCCCCGCCCCTTCGAGCTACAATCCCACAGCAGAGCGCGCTTCCGGCAGCTTCGGCCCGCCCCGCGCGGACGGGCCCTCGCCGGCGTGGGGCGCCTGCCAAGGAGGCGCCGTCCTATGTCTCGCTATGTCGGATTGGCCGCCGGCTTCCTGCTGGCCGGTTTGCTAGAGGCGCAGTCCAACCTGGGCCGGATCGTGGGCTCGGTACGCGATCCCAGCGGCGCCGCCGTCAGCGGCGCACGGGTCTTGGTGACCAACGAAGGAACCGGACTGGCCCGGGAGTTCCGCAGCCTGGAGAGGGGCGATTACGAGGTGGCCAACTTGGTCGCCGGCCTGTACCGGGTGGAGGCCGAAATGCCCGGTTTCAAGCGCTTCCTCCGCTCGGGGGTGGTTCTGGATGCCGGGCGCACGGTGCGCGTGGACGTGCTGCTCGAGCTGGGGCCGGTGCAAGATCAGGTGCGCGTGGAGGCGGTCGTGCCCCTGGTGGAGACCGAAACTCCTTCCGTCGCCGGCCGGCTCGATTACGAGCTGCAAAGCAAGTCGGCGGTCACCACCGGGGCCCGCCCCTGGGAGATCCTCGTCACCCTGCCCCTGATCCAGTCCGGGCCGTCGGATTTCGTCTACTCGGTGGCCGGCGGCCGCGGCGCCCAGACCGAGTTCCACATTGACGGCATCGCCAGCCCGACGGGGGCTTCGCCCCTGGGCTCCAGCTCGATGACCATGGAGGGCACCGCCGAGATGCGCGTGCAGGCGGTCAACAACAGCGCCGAGTATTCCCAGCCCGGCATCTTTCAGCAGATCTCGCGGGGCGGCACCAACGAGCTGCACGGGGACCTGTTCTACTACCACCGCAACTCGGCCTTGAACGCCCGCTCGTTCTTCAGCCCCACCAAGGCTTCCTCCCGCCGCCACAACCTGGGGGGATGGTTCGCCGGTCCGGTTTACCTGCCCAAGCTTTACAACGGCCGCAACCGCACCTTCTTCATGCTGGCCTACGAAGGCACCCGCAGCCCGAGCTTCAGCAACGCCAACGCCACCGTGCCCACCCCCGCCATGAGAGCAGGCGACTTCACGGGCTTCCGGACCCTTCAGGATCCGCTGACCGGCACGCCCTTCCCCGGCAACCGCATTCCCCCGGCCCGCATCAATCCGGTCTCCCAGCGCATCCAGGAGCGTTTCTATCCGCTGCCCAATTTCGGCGATCCCAACGTCTTTACCACCCTGAACCACCGCTACCTGTTCAACAACTCCACCCAGTTCAACAACGCCGACCTGCGGGTGGACCAGAATCTGGGCGCCCGGAACAACTTCTACGCCCGGGTGGGCTGGATCCAGTTCAACAACAAGTCCCTGGAGTCCAGCCTGCCCACCGTGGGACAGCGCAGCCAGTTGCGCAACCTGCGCACGGGGGTCTTCAGCGACACGCATCTGTTCAGCCCGACGCTGATCAACGAATTCCGCCTGGGCTTCCAGCGCAGCCGCAATCCCTATCACGGACCCCAGCTCGGGCTGGAAGTTCTGCGCTCGGTCGCCATCCAGGGCATCCAGAACGTCCCCGACGCTTACGGCATGCCGGTGTTCAACATTACCGGGGTGCAGACCCTGACCCAGATCGAACAGGCGGTGAACGTCGAGCAGAGCGAGCAGGCCAGCGACGCGCTCACCTGGATCCGCGGCCGGCACACCTTGAAGGCCGGCTTGGACGCCCGCCGGCAGGATCCCAACCTGGTCAGCGTGCCGGCCGGGACCTACGGAACCTATAACTTCAACGGCGGCTATACCGGAACGGGTTACGCCGACTTCCTGCTGGGCATTCCGCAACAGACCGCCCGAACCTACCCGCCTCCTCCGGATTACCGCCGGCAATGGGAGTATGGCTTTTTCGTCAATGACGACTTCAAGGTCGGCCCGCGGCTCACGCTTCAGCTCGGCCTGCGTTACGAATACCAGACGCCTACTTACCACAAGCTGGACACGCTTTATAACTTCAACCTCGCCGCCGGAGAGCTGGTGCTGGTTTCCGAGCGATCGCAAACTTATCGCAGCCGCTTGTTCAATCCCAATGTTCCGGTGCGCACGGCGGACGGCGCCACCCATCCGCACGGCCGGCTGTGGCGGGCCGACAGGCGGAATTTCGCGCCCCGGCTGGGCTTCGCCTTCCGCCCGGCCGGGGCGGCGGACTTCGCCCTGCGCGGCGGCTACGGCGTCTTTTACGACCGGATCGGCATCGGTTTGGCCGGCTCGTTCACCGGCGGTCCGTTCACGCCGGGCAGCGAGCTGTTCACCAACCGGATCACCGGGGGCGCGCCGCTGTTTCAGTTTCCCCAACCGTTCCCGGGGACGCCGGGCGGCGCCTCGACCGCTCCGCCCGTGGTCAACGGCGTCATTCCCTGGCTGCACAACCCCTATGTCCAGCAGTGGAATTTCTCCCTGGAGCGGGTGGTGCGGCGGGTGGGGCTGCGCGCCTCTTACATCGGCTCGAAAGGCTCCCAGTTGATGTACCGGCGTAACATCAACAAACCTGCGCCCTCCACAGTTGCCTTCCAGCAGAGCCGGCGGCCCTATCCCCTCTTCAGCGACGTGGTGCTGGTGGATCAGGGCGGCAACACCGCCTATCACGCCTTGCAGCTCGAGGCGACCCGCCGCCAGGGCGCGCTGATGTTCAACTTCGGCTACACCTGGTCCAACATCCTTTCCGACGTGGGGGATAACGGGACCGACGCCGGCGATCTGATCGAGAATCCTTATGACCGTTCGGCCGAACGGGGCCGGGAGACCTACGCCATCAAGCATCGCCTGGTGGGCCACTTGCTCTGGCAAGTGCCGGTGGGCCGCGGCCGGCGCTGGCTGAGCGGCGCGCCCGCCCCCGCCCAGTGGGTGCTGGGCGGCTGGGAGACGGTATGGACCTTCACCCTGCGCTCGGGCCGCTGGTTCACTCCCAGCTTCACGGGCTCGGATCCCTCCAACACCAACACCATCGGAGGGCGTCCGGATCGGTTGCGCGACGGCAACCTGGCCGAGCCTTCGCTGGATCGCTGGTTCGACGTGGCGGCTTTCGCCCCGCCCCCGGCCAACGCCGGGCGCTTCGGCAATTCGGGCCGGAACGTACTGCTCGGGCCGCCCATGCGCGTCCTGCACTTGGGCCTGCTCAAAGAGTTCTCCCTGGAGCGGCTGAGCCAAGGCTTCAAGATGACCGTGGAAATGGCCGCCAAGAACTTACTCAACCATCCCAACTTCACCAATCCGAACGCCAATATCAGCAATCCGCTGGCGGGCCGGATCACCGGCGTGGACAGCGGGCTGGAGCTGGGCGGCGCGCGCCAGATCCAGATCCGGGCGCGCTTGAACTGGTAGTTCCGGACCATGAAGGTGGCCGCGAGCAAGCGGGAGCGCGACCGGGCCGTCATCCTGGACGTGGTGCGCCGTTTCGGACCACTCTCGCGCGTGCAGATTCACCAGTTGACCCGGCTGCGCCCCAGCACCATTTCGGCGCTGGTGCGCGGCCTGCTCGAGGAAAACCGGTTGCGCGAGGTCGGCTTCTCCGACAATCCCCTGGGCCGCAAGCGGATCCTGCTCAGCTTGAACGAAGAACACAGTCTGGTGGCGGCCGTCGAGTTCGACGCCGAGATGGTGCTGGCGGCGGTGCTCGATCTCGGCGCCCGCATCAAGCATTCCCTCAAGGAAGCCAGTTACCTGGCCGGAGGCAAGGAAGGCCTGGCGCGGCAACTGGTGGCCTGCGCCCGCCGGGTGGTGAAGGAGGCCGGACTGAGCGAAGACCGCATCGCCGGCCTCGGAGTGGCCGACCCGGGGCTGATTGACAGCCGGCAAGGCGTCTCCATCAGCTCCTCCACCATGGATTTCTGGCGCGAGGTGCCGCTGAAGAGCATCTTCGCGGAGCACTTCGCGGTCCCCTTCCTGCTGGAGAGCAACACCCGGGTGCGCACGGTAGCCGAGCGCACGCTGGGCGCCGGGCGGATGGCCGACGACATGCTGTATCTGGATTACGGCACGGGGATCGGCCTGGGCGTGGTCAGCGCAGGAAGGCTGCTGAGGGGCTGCCGGGAATCCGCGGGCGAGTTCGGGCATATCCGCGTCACCGAGGGCGGGCCGCCCTGCAACTGCGGCAGCTTCGGGTGCCTGGAGGCCATCGCGGGCGCGCCCGCCTTGGGCGCGCGCGTGCGCGCCGCCGTGCTGGAAGGCGGCCGCTCGAAGGCGCTCGATCTGGCCGGCGGCGATCCCACTCGAATCACCGGTTTCATGGTCTTCGAGGCGGCGCGGCTGGGCGACAAGATGTGCGCCGCCGTGGTGGAGGAGGTCGAGCGGTATCTGGCCCTCGGGCTGGCTAACGCCATCAACCTCTTCAATCCCTCCCTGGTGGTGCTGGACAAGCGGCTGGCGGCCGCCGGGCCCGACTTCCTGGAACAGATCGTGCGCATCGTGAAGCGGCAGGCGCTCCAGCGCTCTACCGAGCAGCTTTCCTTCCGTTTCGCCGAGCTGGGCGACGAAGCCGGCGTGCTGGGACTGGCGGTGCTGCTGATCGAAGATCTCTTTGAGATCCCCGCCCTGCAACCGCCGAAGTTCCTGCTGGAGAGGGCGGAAGACCTGGCCCTGGCGCACGGCTGATGGCGAGCGTAGCGATGAGACACTTCCGGTCCTTGCTGTTGTGCGCAGCGCTGGGCCTTCCGGCCGCGGCGTTGGAAAAGTGGACGGTGGACGAGATCCTCAAGACGCCGCGGCTGGACGGCGCGGCGATCTCTCCCGACGGACGGTACGTCGTCTACGGCATGGCGGTCCTGTCGGTGGCCGAGAACCGCCGGTTGTTCGATCTCTACGTCGCAGCGGCCGACGGTTCCGGGACCCGGCGCCTGACCGGCGACGGCCATCCGAAGCTCTCGCCCGGTTGGTCTCCCGACTCGCAACGCGTCTGCTATCTGGCCGACGACGCCGCCGGGCGGAAGCAAGTCTGGTGCGCCGCACCCGATGGGGCGGGGCCCGAGCAGATTACTTTCAGCCCCCTCGAGGTTCGCTCCTTTGTGTGGTCGCCGGACGCCTCGCGCTTGCTTTACGTAGCCGCCGAGCCGGACAGCCCCGAGAAGCTCGCCCACCAAAAGGAGTGGGGCGTGGTGATCTCTCCCGAAGAAAGCTGGCCGGAGCGCGGCAGTCTTTGGCTGCTGAGCCCGGGGACCCGCGAGGCTCGCCGGCTGACCGACGGCAGCGCCCTGCCCGCCGCCCCGCAGTGGTCGCCCGACGGCGGGCTGGCGGCTTTTCTTCACGGCCGGCCGGCTCAGATTCATGTGCTGGAGGCGTCCGGCTCCTCGCCCCCGCGCGCAGTGACGCGCGCCTCGCCGGGCGTCATTTTCTTCGCCTGGTCGCCCGGGGCAGACCGCATCGCTTACATCGTCTCGGAACCCGAGCCGGAGCCCTACCTCAATCTGTTCCGCCGCCCGGTCTACCGGGGATCGAGCAGCGTGTGGCTGCTGGACGCCGCCGCCTGGACCTCGCGCCGGGTCTCGCCCGAGGAGTACCCCGATCTGGATCGCTTGCTGTGGTCCCGCGACGGCTCTCGCCTGGCCTTCCCGGCCCGGCCGCCGGGCAGCCGCCTGCTGCGCGCCGCCCACCCTACCCTCTACGTCCTCACGCTGGCCGACGGCTCCTGCATCCAGGCGGCCTCCGAGCTGGATCTCTACCGGGGGGCGGCCGCTCTGAACTGGTCGGCGGACGACCGCGAAATCTGGTTCCTCAACGGAGAGCGCATGGGGTATAACGTCTTCGCGGCCGACGCCCGGACCGGCAGACTGCGCCATGTTACTTCCGGGCAGGATTGCCTCACTGAATTGAGTTACACGCCGGAGTTCCGCCTGGCAGCTTTCGTGCAGGAAAACTCCAATCTGAAGCCGGATATTTATGTCACGACTCTGCCCGATTGGCGTCCGCGCCGGATCACTGATCTTACTCCCCAAGTGCGCCATTTCGCCTGGGGACCGGGAGAAATCATCGGCTATCCGAGCGAAGGCCGCCGGATCGAGGCCCTCCTGGTCAAGCCGCCGGATTTCGATCCCGGCCGGAAATACCCGCTGATTCTCGTCCTTCACGGCGGTCCGGCCTGGTACAAGAAGAACGACTGGCGGCTGGAGTGGGAGCATCACCCCATCCAGGCTTACGCCGCCGAGGGTTATTGCCTGGTTTTTCCCAACGTGCGCGGATCGGCCGATTACGGCGTCGAATTCCGGCTGGCCAATTTCCGCGACCTGGGCGGGGGCGACGCCCGAGACGCGCTGGCGGCGGTGGATTTTCTGATCCGCCAGGGCTTCATTGACGAAAGCAAGTTGGGCGTGGCCGGCTGGAGCTACGGCGGATTCCTGGTCCCGGCGATCCTCACCCAGACCGACCGCTTCAAGGCCGCCCAGTTCGGCGCCGGCATCTCCAGCTTCGAGGCCATGTACTCGCGCCTGTCCACGGTCGAGTGGATCATCCACGAGAACTACGGCAAGCGTCCCTGGGAGGACGCCCAGGCCCACATTCAGGACTCGCCCCTGTATTCGGCCGGGAAAGTGCGCACCCCCACTCTCATCCAGCATGGTGAGGACGACCCGCGCTGTCCGGTGGCCGGGGCCATCCTGTTCTACAAGGCGCTGAAGTATTACGGCGTGCCCGCGGTGCTGGAGATCTACCCCAAGGAGGGCCACGCCATTCTCAGCCCGCTGTTGCGGCGCCGCTGCCTGCGCCGAAACCTCGAGTGGTTCAACAAGTGGCTGAAGGGCGACCGCACCACTTCCTTCGAGGCTCTCTTTCCCTGAGGCCCGGGCTGTTCCGGGATCAGCCGGCGCCGGGCCGCCGGTTGCTGTAGCGCACTTCGCCGAACTCGCCGATATCGAGCCGGTATCGCTTCCAGTAAGCTTCGCGCGGTTCGAAGCGGTCGCCGGCCTCTGCCAGAAGCCGCCGCAGGCGGCCCGCCAGCTCGGCTTGGAGGGCAGCCGCCTCGCGCCGCCCGACGAGGTTGTCCATCTGATACGGGTCGCGGCGGTTGTCGTACAACTCCAGCGGGCCGGCGCGGCTCTCGACGTAAGTGTGCGTCTTGGTCCGCACCGCGCGCCACTCCGGATAATGGAAGGCCTGGCGGGCGAAGGGCATGTAGGCCGCCAGCAAAGAGGCCGCCCGCTCCCGTGCGCCCCGGCCCGAGAACAGGCCGGAGAGATCCCGCCCCTCGACGGCCGGCGGCGGCCGCAGGCCGGCCAGCCCGAGCAGGGTCGGCATGACGTCCACCCCGTCCAGCAGCGCATCCAGGCTGCGGCCGGCGGGAACCCGAGGCGGATAGCGCAGCAGGAAGGGAACGTTCACCGATTCTTCGTACCAGATCTGCTTGTCCCACTTGTCGTGGCAGCCCAGCATGTCGCCGTGATCGGCCGTGAACAGCACCACGGTCTGATCCAGGAGGCCCTCCTGTTCGAGCGCGGCTAAGATGCGCCCCAGCTCGGCATCCAAGGCGGCGATGTGGGAGTAGAAATCGGCCAGAAACTCGCGGTTGGGGCGGACCATGTTGGGGCGCAGGCGGATTTGTTCGGGGCGGAAGACGCGCAGCTCCTCGGGAATCTGCCGGTAAGGCGGGTGGGGAGGCCCCCAGGAGATCTGCATGAAGAAGGGCCGGCGGCGGTCGCGCGCGGATAGAAACTCCAGGAACAAACGGGTTTGAACCACGGGCTCGTAGCCCTTGACGGGAATGGGCTGCGGGGTATCGCGGTAGTAGAACGTGTCGGTGTAATTGTGATTGCAGTTGTTGACCGCCCAGAACTGGTAGCCCTGCCGGCGCGGGCCGGGCGGCGTGAAGCCCGCCCGGTCGGGCCCGTCCAGGTGCCACTTGCCGATGTAGCCGGTTTGGTAGCCTGCGTCGGCGAAAACCTCGGCGATGGTCCGTTCGCTCTCGGGCAACCGCAGGTCATTGGCGATCATGCCGGTGCTCAACGGCCGGCGCCCCGTCTGGAGCATGGCACGGTAGGGCGTCGAGACCGGACAGTTCGACAGGGCGTTGACGAAGCGCACCCCTTCCCGCGCCAACCGGTCGAAGTACGGCGTCCGAGCGTTGGGATCGCCCGCATAGCCGGTGGCGTAGGCGGGGAACTGATCGGCCAGCACGATGAGCACGTTGGGCCGCCCGGCGGAGGGGCGGGCCGCCGCGCCCGGCAGGCTCGAAATGGCGCCGGCCCCCATCAGCCCGAGGCAGCTTCGCCGGCTGACGCTGTGGGAGGTGTTCGGCATTCTCTCAACCCTTCCCAAGGCGGACGGCCCGCCTCACGCCCGCCGATTGTATCGCAAAGCACCGGGCCGGCAGTCAGGCCCCCCGGCCTTGCGCCGCGGCGCCCGCCGGTAGTACAGTCGTCTGGTCGCCATGACCGAGCCCGCTGTGCTGGTGGTGGATCCGGATCGCGAATCCCGAGCCAGGGTCAAGAGCCTCCTCCGCGGACAGGGGCGCCGCGTTCTGGAAGCCGCCGGCGCGCTGGAAGCCTTGGCGGTTTGCGCCTGCCGCCCGGTCGAGGCGGTCGTGACCGAACTGGATCTGCCGGGCATCGGAGGCGAGGCGCTGGCCGCCGCCCTCTCGGAGCGCTTCCCGGCAGTGCTGGTGATCGCCCTGTCAGCCCGCCCGATCGAGAGCCCCCCGGCCGGCATTGCCGAAGTTCTCGGCAAACCCGTCCCGGCCGCGGCCCTGCTGGCCTGTTTGCACCGCCGGCTGGCGGCGCCCCCGAAAAAGCAAGCCGCCGCGGCGGCCTCCCGGGCTCAGTCTCTGCGCAAGCAAGGCTAGCCGGCCCGTCATTCCGGGCGCGCTATTTTCCATCGCCGCGCGCCCCGGCTCGCTTCGGCGAACTGCCGGCCGCCCGCCGGGAAGAAAGCGGCGGAGACCTCCGCCCCGTCGGAGGCGGCCAGGCTCACCACGAGCCGGGCGCCGGCACGCTCGACGCGGACGGGGCCCGCCGGCTTGCGGCCCTCCCGGAAAACGCGCAGCACGGTGACGGTGAAGGCGCCCGGGGCCGGCTCGACGGAGCCCGCTTCGACATGCCATTGCGGCGGAATGCGCTGGCTGCCCACCGAGGCCAGGTAGGCATAATCGGGCTCGGGGTCGTAGCCGGTCCACTGGCGCAGCTTCAAGGGTTGCGCCGCCACGTAATCCACCACGACGCCGGCCTTGCCGCGGTCGAGCAGCAGGCGCTGCGCGGCCTGGTCCAGCTCGAAGGGCTGCTGAGCGTGCAGCATCCACTGGTAAGTGCTCGGCCTGGGCGCTTCCAGCTCGTCGGCCAGCAGGATCACGTCCGGCTTGAGGAAGACGACGTGGCGGCGGGCGCGCCGGAGGCGGCCCTCATAGGAATCGGTGGCGTCTCCGGCCACGTAGTCCATGCCCGGTTGGAAATCCCACGCCAGGATGCGCCCGCCCAGATCCGCCGAGCGAGGCTTCTGGCCCTGTCCGTCCACCAGCACGGCGTTCTGCGAGCGCGTGCCCCACACCCAGCCGCGGTGGAACGGGCTGCCGTAAAGGTCCCGGTAGACGCAGTTCACCAGCAGGGGAACCCCGTAGGCGTTCAGCGTGAAGGAATTGTGCGGATCCAAGCCGTGGCTCCAGCGGCCCATGGGGCTGGCCTTCAACCGAAGTTGCACGTTCTCGGCCGCGCTGAGCAAGGTCGTGTTGAGCACGGCGACCCCCGTGCCGCGGAACACCTTCGAGGGCGGCAAGCCTTCCGGAGGCCGCGGCGCCGCCGGATCGGCGGCCCAAAGGAAATCCAGCACCGGCTCGCCGATTTCCTCCGGGATGCGCCAGGCCTCCAGCCACCAGGCCCAATGCGGATTGCCGGTGCGGCGCACGAAGTAGTGCATAAAGGACCAGCCCGAGGAGGGAGGCCGATGGGCCAGATCGCCGAAGCCCAGGTCGGGTGAGCCGGGGGGCGCCGAATACATCGCGTAATCGCCGAAGTGAGCGAAGAAGGGTTTCTTGAAGCCGTCAATGCCCAAGGCCACCCGCGCCACGTCCAGCCACCAGGCGGCCTTCGACATGTAGCCGGCGAAATAGGACAGCCCTTCGTGCCAGCCGCCGTCGTCGTCGGACCAGACCGGGTAAGCGGCGAAGAACTTGGCCACCGCGTAGGCCAGGAAGCGCTCGGATTCGGGCGTCTCGCCCAGCGTGGCGATGGCGTTCTCCCCCAGCTTGTGCCAGGTGCGGTTGCCATGGCTGTTATAAGGCTGGTTCAGATGGCCGGCGCCCTGGCGAACCTCGCCGCTGTTCCAGGCGTCCAAGGCCCGGCGCAGCAGCACCGCGCGGATCCGCGCGCGCTCCTCTTGGCTGAACAGCGGCCAGGCCCAATCGTAGGCCCGCGCCAGCCGGTGCAGCATGGGCTTGGCCGCTTCGCAATTCAGGCGGAAGTTGGTGGGGCCGTCGGGATCCCAGGCGGCCAGCTCCAGCGTGAAGCGCCGGGCGCCCTCGCCGTACTTGCTTTCCCCGCTCAAGAGCCAGGCGAAGGAAAGGATCTCGGCTTCCTGAAGGGCCCGGATGGTCTGCACCCGGTTGGACCACCAGAACTGTCGGGTCTCGGGATCGCTCGGGCTGGCGCGCACGGCCGGCTCGGGCGTAGGCTCGGCCCGGCAGAGTTCTTCGGCACGCGCGATCAGCCGCTGGTAAGCCGCCCGGCCGCCGCCGCGCGCCCACTGGCGCCAGCGGGGCAGATCCTCGTCTCGCACGAACAGGCGCGGGTGGCCCTGCGGGATTCGGCGCTTGAGCTCCTCCAGGGTCGGTTGGGGAAACTCCACGGCGTCCGCCGGCACCAGAAAGCTGCGCGCGCGGCTCCAGGCCGAGAGGCCGCCGTCCCGGCCGGCGATCCGGTAACGCCACCACCAGCGGCCGGGCTTCAGCGGCGCGTGATGGGTGTAGACGCTCCAGGGCAGCCCGGCGGCGCCTGCGGCGTTCTCGAAGCGGGCGTTATCGGCCCACTGGACCTCGTAGGCGGCCGCCGCGGCTTCGTGCACCCAGCTCAGCGAGGGCGGATTCAAGGGCACCGTGGCGCCGTCGGCGGGCCGGTAGCCCCATTCATCGGCCAGGGGCGCCCGATCGGGCGCCTGAGCGCCGGCGATCGCCAGCGACAACAGCCAGAGCGCGGCTCTCATAGTGGAGCCAATATAACTCGAAGAGCCCGGGCAAAGGGCGCGGCTCAGGCTCAGGAGGCTTCCGGCCGGCGGAAGCGCTTGCGCCGCTGATAGCTGCGCGCCAGCTCCAAATACACGCCCAGATCGCGGTCCAGATCCGACTGGGTGCCGTCGAAGTAGAAGTTGCGGATCGGAATGCCCCCCGCATCGCGGCTCACGCGGGGATAGACCGCCTCGCAGACGATGCCGTTCATGCAAGTGAAGGGGCTGATGTCAATGATGCCGTCCACGCCCTTCTGCGCCAAGTAGACCGCCTTGCCCACGCTGAGCACCATTTCGCCCATGGCGCCGCCGGGCGGCAGGTAGGGGCGGGCGCACTCGAGCAGCTCGGCCACCTCCGGCTCTTCGTAGCCGGCGAAGTCCTCCCGGAAGGGTTCCAGCAGGACCTGTTCGTCGCGATGCTGGATGTGCTTGCGAATCCAGGCCGCCAGACCGGCCTTCGAGAGCAGCCGGCCGGTGAGGCGCAGCTTGCGGAACTGCTCGGCGTTGGTATACCAGACCCACTCGGTGATGTCCGACAGCCAGGCCTCCGCCCCGTAGCCTTCCAGCCGCTCGATCAGGTTCTCGTTCGAGAAGGTGTGCAGGCGGCAGAAGATCTCGCCCACAATGCCGATCAGCGGGGCGCTGGGATCGCGCCGGATGGGGATGGCGCGGAAGCGGTCGCGCGAGCGCACCAGCGCGTCGCGCAGGGCGCGCAACTGGAGGGGCGGGTCAATCGGGCTGCGCTCGATCGTGCGGCAGACGTCTTCCAGGCACTGCTCGTAGACCGCCTGGGTCTGGCCCGGCTGGACTTCGTGAGGCCGGTGCTTCAACAGCAGCTTCTGGAGGATGTCGGCCGCCAGCAAGGCGCGCCAACCGGTGCGGATGAAGGGACGGGCCAGCTCGCCCAGGCCGGCGTAGGCGTTCGAGGAAGTGGGCGAGAGGACCTCGGTCTGGGGAAAGCCGTTGGCCGCCAGGATGCGCTGGAGGTACGGAGCGTACTGGCCGAAGCGGCAGGGGCCGTCGGCGGTGGGCATGAACAAGATCACGCGCGAGGGATCCACCCCGGGCTGCTGAAGCAGCTTCATGAAATCGCCCACCGTGACCTTGGCGGGATAGCACTCGTCGCCCGAGGTGTAGCGCGCCCCCAGCTCGCGCGTCAGGTGATCGGAGGGGGGCGTGATGTCGGCGTCCAGGCCGATGGCGCGGAAGGCGGCCGCGAAGGTCCGCCCGCTGCCGTAGGCCATGGGCGGAATGTAAATCCGCTTGCCCTTCCATCCCGGGGCGGCGCGTTCGGCTGCTGCGGCGGCGCTCATGGCGGTCATTGCACGCCGGCGGTCAGCGCCGGGCTCTGGAGGCCGGGCTTGTAGCATCTCAGGACTCCCTTGCTGTCCAGATAGGCCTCGCAACGGGTCATGTAGCCGGCGTCGTTGCCGTGGCCGTCGAACTGGAGCACCAGGAAGGGCCCTCCGGCCGCCTCCCGGGTGAAATGCTTGATGTAGGAATCCGGCCCGCACTTGAAATTGGAAATGTAAATCACATGCAGGTTGGGGTGCTCGCGGGCCAGGCGCGCGGCGGCCAGGATCTTCTGGCCCGAAGTCCAGTACATGTTGGGATGCAGGTCGGCGATGGACTCCCGCCCGGTGACAAGGAAGTCAATGGGAATGACGTTGGCCCCGTAGCGATGCCGCAACTTGCGCGGGATGTCGCAATTCACGTTGCGGTCGTAGATGTTGTAACCGCGCCCGACGATGATCAAGCCGGGCTCGCCTGTGCGCTTCAGGATCTCCAGCGCCTGCCGGCCGGCCTCCAGCATCCGCTGCTGGAAATCGCGCTGGGCCGCGTAGGCGGCCTCCACCGCCCGGTCGCTGGCCCGGCGCCCGACGCCCAGCCGCCGCACGGTTTCCGCCAGGGCCCGCTTGACGTGGTCGCGGCCGAGCTGGAAGTGCAGGGTGGGAATCAGGAACTTGTGCTTGTGCGGCTCCAGTTGGGGCGTGGACTGAACGACCCAGGGCAGGGTCTGGTTCCAGGGGCAATAGTGGGCGATGCAGGGATAGTCCGGGTTGGATTCGGCGTCCAGCGCGTTCAGCAAGAGCACGTAATCCACGCCCATCTCGATGAGCGCCTGCACGTGCCCGTGGGCGATCTGCACCGGATAGCACGGCTGCGCGATGGCCATCTCGATGCCCTGGGCGGCGATCTTGGGGTCGGTGGCCGGCGAAAGCGCCACCTCCAGGCCGGCCTCGGTGAAATAGCGGTGCCAGAAGGGATACTGCTCCAGCATCGCCATGGCGCGCGGCAGGCCGATCAGCAGCCGGCCCCGCCCCGGCTCGGGCCGGGCGTTGAGCGGCCGGCCGGTGATCTGCTCGAGGATCTTCTCGCGCCAGGCGAACAGATCTTCGATCACCGGCTGGCGTCCCGTAACCGAGGGCTTGCGGAAGCGGTCCGAGCACTTGTCGCCCCAGTAGCTCTTCTGCCCCTCGATGACGAATTCCTTCATCTCGCAAAGGTTCGAGCAGGCCTGGCAGACGAAATCCCGCGAGCTCATCTTGAGCCGGCTCAGATCATAGCCCCGGAAGCGGCTGCGCCCGCCGGTGGCCTGGTGCCACTGCCGGGCGATCAGCGCCATGCCGATGGCGCCGATCACGCCGTTGTGAGGCGGCACGGTGATGGTCTTGCCCAGCAGGCCGGCGAAGGCGGCCGCCACCGCGTCGTTGTACGCCGTGCCGCCCTGGAAGTAAATCACCTGGCCGATCTTGCGCCCGCGCACCACGCGGTTCAGATAGTTCAAGGCGACCGAGTAGGCCAGCCCGGCCACCAGGTTCGGCACGGTTTCCCCTTTGTGCAGCCAACTGGTGACGTCGCGCTCCATGAAGACCGTGCAGCGCTCGCCCAGGCGGGTGGGCGCGGGCGCCGACAGCGCCAGCCGCGCGAACTCGCCCTTGATCGAGATGCCCAGCTTCTCGGCCTGTTCTTCCAGGAACGAGCCGGTGCCCGCGGCGCAGGCCTCGTTCATGGCGAAGTCCACCACCACGCCGTTCTCGATCGAGATGAACTTCGAGTCCTGGCCGCCGATCTCGAAGATGGTGTCCACCGGGGGCAGCCCGAAGCTCTGGCTGACGTGCAGGGCGCCCGTCTTGTGCGCCGTGATTTCGTCGTTGACCACGTCGGCGCCCACCACCTCGGCGATCAGCTCGCGGCCCGAGCCCGTGGTGCCGACCCCCAGAATCCGGAGGCGCCGGCCCCAGAACCGATCCACCTCGCTGAGGCCCTGCTGCACCGCTTCGATCGGCCGCCCGGCGGTGCGCAGGTACACCTCGTGGATCAGCGCCCCGCCGGCGTCAATCACCACGACGTTGGTGGAGACCGAGCCGATGTCAATGCCCAGATAGGCGGGGATCGGACCTTCGCCCGGCGGCGGGACGTAGGGCAGCACGCGGTCGCGCAACAACACCACGTTGTCCATCGAGAGCGGCCGAGCGTCCTGGGGCTGGATCTCGGCCTCGTGCTGCGCCAGGCGGTGGATCTCGGCGAAGGAGCGCTTGCGCGTCTCCTCGGCCTCGAGCATGGCCGTTCCGATCGCCCCGCACCAGGCGTACAGCTCGGGCACGAACAAATCGCTCTGGCCCAGGTGGAACACCTCGCGCAGCGCCCGGGTGATGCCGATGTTCTGCGAGACCGCCCCGATCAGCGCCACCGGCGGCGTCACCTTCCGCCCCTTCACCACCGCGGCTTTGAAGTTGCGCGCCACCGCGTCGCACAGCCCGCGCAGGATCTCCTCGGGCTTGTAGCCCTTCTGCTGGGCGTGGATCATGTCGGACTTGGCGAAGACCGAACAGCGCCCGGCGATGCGCGCCGCGCAGGCGGCGGTGCAGGCCACCGCGCCGATCTCCTCGACCGAGTAGTCCAGCCGCGAGGCCTGCTGGTCCAGGAACGAGCCCGTGCCCGCAGCGCATTCGCCGCTGCGGTCGTAGTCCACGATGCCGTGCCGCCCGCTCTCCGCCTGCGGCTCCAGGCGCAGGTACTTGGCGCTCTCGCCTCCCAGCTCGAAGATCGTCCGCGCCTCCGGATGGAAGGCGCTCATCATGCGGGCGATCGCCTTGAACTCGTTCTCGAAGTAAATGCCCAGGATGCGGGCGATCGTCCGGCTGCCCGATCCCGTCACGCGCAGGCCCTCGATCCGCGTCTCGCTCACCAGCTCATAGAATTCTTGCAGCAGATCGTAGGCCGACTGGATCGGGCTGCCGGCGATGCGCCGGTATTCGGAAATCACCAGCGGGCGAGGGCCCGAGGGAGAACGCCAGTCCAGCAAGCGGAAGGCGCCGCGGGCGGCGCACAGGGCCTCCAGCGCCGGCCGGTCCTCGGGCGCGCCCAGGGCCGCCAGTTTCAGACTGATCGCCCCGATATCGAGTCCGATGTTGATGCCCATGCTCCTCCGAACGTCTTTGTCCTATCATACAGGGCTCGCCGGCGGACTCTGAAGCTATTCGGGCCCGAAGGGCGCTTTCGCGCAGCGGGCGTGCGCTCCGGGGGGTCGAATGGAGATGCGCCGGCCGGCGGCCCGGCCGCCCGGAATCTTCCAGTTCGGGAGGAACGCCAGATGAGACCATCCGACCGCCCGCGGCCCGGCGCGCGGCTGTGCGCCTGGCTGCTCGCCGCCTGCGCCCTGCCGGCCCAAGGCCCCTATCAGCCCACCACCGAGTCCCTGCGCCGGCACAAGGCCCCTCAGTGGTTCGAGGACGCCAAGTTCGGCATCTTCATCCACTGGGGACCCTACGCCGTGCCCGCCTTCCACGAGTGGTACGTCGAGTTCATCAGCCCCAAAGCCCGCTTCGGCTTCCTGTTCGGCGGGCCGCCTTACACCGCCGACCGCGGCGGCCTTCCCGAGGAACTCTTCCGCGCCGGCGTCCGCGAGGAGGCCTACCGCTATCACCTGGAAAACTGGGGCCCCAACTTCGCCTACGACGACTTCATCCCCATGTTCCGGGCCGAGAAATTCGATCCCGAGGCCTGGGCCGAACTGTTTCGCCGGGCGGGCGCCCGCTACGTCGTGCTGACCGCCAAACACGGCGACGAGTTCGCACTCTGGCCCAGCAAGTACACCGAGCGCAACGCCCTCCGCATGGGCCCGCAGCGCGACCTGGCGGGCGAGCTGCTCCGGGCGGTCCGCCGCCGGGGCATGAAGATGGGCTTTTACCACAACACCACCTACACCTTCTGGGATCCCAGATATCCCGGCCGGGATTGGGTTCAGTACATGAACCACTCCATCAAGGAGCTGGTGGACCTTTACCAGCCCGACATCCTCTGGGGCGATGTGCACGTGGGGCCGGTCCGCGACGCCCGGGGCAATCCCCTGCCCGCCGACTACTGGGGCAGCAAGGAAGTGCTGGCCTACTTCTACAACCACTCGCCCAATCCCGAGGAGGTCGCCGCCAACGACCGCTGGGGCCGGGACACCGACGGCAAAATGCTGGGCGACTTCGCCACCCCCGAGCGCACCAGGATGCAACGCATCCGGCCGGAAAAATGGGAGACCTGCGATTCGCTGGATCCCACCTCCTGGGGCTACAACCGCCGGCTGCCCCCCGGCCATTACATGACCGCCAACGAGCTGGTGGATTACCTGGCGGACGTCGTCAGCAAGAACGGCAACCTGCTGATCAACATCGGCCCCCGGGCCGACGGCCTGATCCCGGACCTCATCCAGCAGACCTTGCGCAGCGTAGGCGAATGGTTGCAAATCAACGGCGAGGCGATCTACGGCACGCGGCCCTGGGACACCCACAGGGACGGCGACGTGCGCTTCACCCGCAAGGGCAACACGCTCTACGCCATCGCGCTCGAATGGCCCGAGGAGCCGCTGCGGCTGACTTCGCTGGCCGGCAAGCCGGTCCTGCGCGTCGAAATGCCGGGTCTCGCCGAGCCGGTCCGCTGGCGGCTCGAACCCGACGCCCTGGTTATCGAGCCGCCGGCGCGCCGCCCCGCCAAGTACGCTTACGTCTTCCGCATCCTTTGCCGGACCCTCTAGCGCCGGCTGCTACACTGGCCGGAGGGAGACCTCATGAGCCGGGCGCGCTGGTTCGCCTGCTGGTACCTGGCGATCGGCTGCGGCTTCCTGCTGCTGGGCATACGACTGCTGGTGGCGGGAGCGCGGCCCTGGCAGATCGGCTTGCGATTCCTGGTGGCGGCCGGCTTCTTCCTGCTGGCCTGGGTGCAATTCCGCTATCCGGGGCGGGAGCGCTGAACGGCCCCCGAGCGCTTGGGCCGCGTGGTACGAGCTGCGCACCAGCGGTCCGGATTCCACGTGCCGAAAGCCCATCCGGCGCGCCGCCCGCGCCAGCTCGGCGAACTCCTGGGGCGGGACGAAGCGCGCCACCGGCAGATGGGCGGCCGAAGGGCTGAGGTACTGGCCCAAGGTGAGGATGTCCACCCGGCGCTCGGCCAGGTCCCTCATTACCGCCAGGACTTCCTCGAGGCTCTCTCCCAGCCCGAGCATCAGGCCCGACTTGGTGAGCAGTTGCGGCCGCGAGCGCTTCGCGTGGGCCAGCAGCTCGAGCGACCCTTCGTAACGGGCGCCCGGCCGAGCCTGGCGGTACAACCGCGGCACGGTCTCCAGATTGTGGTTGAGCACGTCGGGGGCAGCCTCCAGCACGCATTCCAAGGCGGCGCGCGAGCCGCGAAAATCCGGGATCAGGACCTCGATCCGGCAGTCGGGCGCCCGCCGGCGAATCGCCTGGATGGTGAGAGCGAACAGCTCGGCGCCGCCGTCTTTGCGATCGTCACGGTTGACGCTGGTGATGATCGCATGGCGGAGCCCCAACTCGGCCACTGCATCGGCCACCCGGCGCGGCTCGTCGTAGTCCACCGGCAAGGGCGCGCCCTTCAGCACCGCGCAAAAGCCGCAGCGGCGCGTGCAGACGTTGCCCAGGATCATGAAGGTGGCGGTGCGCTGGTTCCAGCACTCCCCGATGTTGGGACAGGCGGCGCTCTCGCACACCGTGTGCAATCCCAGGCGGCCCACCAGAGCTTTCAGCTCGCGGTAGGCTTGGCCGCCGGGCGCAGGGGCGCGCAGCCAGGGCGGGCGCCGGCGCTCCAGGACTGGGAGGCTTACAGGCACTCCTTCGATTGTAGCGCCCGCAGGCGCTCCTCCAGCACGAGGTCCGGCTGGAAATTCCGGCAGCGCCGGTAGAACTCCGGCGCTTGCTGGAAGGCCCGGCGGGGAATCAGGCCCACGACCTCGCTGTCGGCGATGGCGACGCCGTGGCGTTCCGCCTCCCGGCGGACGGTCTGGTAGACCTCCTCGACCGGCGTCCGCTCGAAGTCGGTGAGATTGATCGAGACCTGGGCCGCGCCGCGGGATTCCAGCTTCACCCCGATCGCCTTCACGTGCGGAAACCCGCCTGAGGAAGAGCGGATGGCGCGCGCGATCCGGCGGGCGATTTCCACCTCCTGGGTGGCCAGGTTGATGTTGTAGGCGATGAGAAACTTTCGCGCCCCCACGGCCACCGCGCCGGCGGTGGGATGCAGGCCGGGCCCGCCCAGGTCCGGCCGGCGCTCGGGGTTGACGGGCGCCTCCTGGCGCAAGCGCTCGAACTGCCCGCGGCGGATCTGCTCCAGGTTCACGCGATCGGCGCGGCGGGCGGCGGCCTCGTAAAAGTACACCGGCACCCGGTAGCGGCGCCAGATTTCCTCCCCGCTCCGCCAGGCCAGCGCGGCGCAATCCTCAAGGCTCGCGCCCTCCAGAGGCACGAAGGGAACCACATCGGCCGCGCCGATGCGCGGATGCACGCCCCGGTGGCGGTTCAAATCAATCAACTCCACCGCCCGGCCCACCCCCCGCACGGCCGCTTCCGCCACCGCTTCGGGCGCTCCGGCCAGGGTGATGACCGAGCGGTGATGGTCGGCATCAAGCTGCCGGTCCAGAAGAATCACACCCGCCACCGAAGCCATGGCGGCCGCGATCCGCTCGACGACCGCCTCGTCGCGTCCCTCGGAAAAGTTGGGGACGCACTCGATCAGTCCTCTTCCCAAAGGATGTCTCCCTGCCGATAGAGGATGGCGCCTCGCTTGATCACCATCCGAGTCAGGTTCACCCCAAAATGGTAAGGGATCTCCCGGTAATCCGCGACGTCGAACAGCACCAGGTCGGCTTGCTTGCCGGGCTCGATCGAGCCCAGGCGGCCGGCGCCTCCCAGAGCGTGGGCGGCGTTGATGGTGGCGGCTACGACGGCCTCCGCCGGCGTCATGCCCATCCGGGCGCAAGCCAGCGCCACCACCATCGGCATACTGTAGGTAGCGCATCCCCCGGGGCTGAAGCCGCTGGCCAGCGTTACCGCCGCGCCGGCCTCGATCAACTGGCGCGCCGGCGGATAGCGCTCCGATCCCGCCTGGAAGACCGCGCCGGGCAACAGAACGGCGACCGTGTCGGAAGCCGCCAGCGCGGCGATCTCCTCGCGGCTCACGTGAACCAGGTGATCGGCGCTCACCGCGCCCAGCTCGACCGCCAGCCTTGCCAGGCCGTCAGGGGCAAACTGCCCGGCATGCACCTTGAGCCGGAAGCCCAGCTCGGCGGCCCGCACCAGGTAGCGCTGCACCTGCTCGGGGCGGAACACCCCCGGAGGGCAGGCGGCATCCACGAAGCGCGCCAGACGGCGCCGGCGAACCAGGGGCAGCATGTGCGAGCAGACCCATTCCACATAATCCTCCGAACGAGAGGCGAATTCGGCAGGCAAAGCCCCGAGGCCCTGGTAGGTCGGGATCACGTCCAACGGGCCGTCCTGGAGTGCGGCCGCCGCGCGCAGGATGCGCAATTCGCCCCGCTCGTCCTGCCCGTAGCCGGTCCTGGCCTCCACCGCCACAGTGCCATGGCGGATCAGGCTGCCGATCCTGCGGCGCGCTTCCAGTTCCAGGCGGCGGGTGGAAACGCCGCGCGGCAGGCGCACGCCGAGGGAGGCGTTGCCGGCCGGTTCCCCGCCGGACGGCTCCCCTTCCCGGTCGGTGAGCCGCCAGGGTCCGCAGATCAGGTGGGTGTGACAATCCACGAAGCCGGGCATGACCAGGCGCCCGGTAGCGTCAATCTCTTCGGCCTGCCGGGCGTCCTTGAGGTTTTCCACCCGCCGGCTGGGCCCGACCGAGACGATGAGGCCCTGGCGGATCAGCACCGCGCCGTCCTCGATCAATCCCAAGTCCTTTAACGCCGGGCCGCGGCGGGGCCCGCCGGAGCCGCGCAACGTCAGCAGTTGACGCGCCCCGCGCACCAGCAGTGCGCCGCTCATCGGGAGGCGAGCTTGCGGATGGCTGCCGGACTGCGTTCCGGTTCCGGGACCGGCGCAATCGCCTCAGCATACCATCGCCCGGCGGCCCCGGGAAGCCCCGGGTTGGGGGCGCGGTCCAGTGCGAGGCTGCGGCGTTCCCACTGTTTTCATACTCCCCGCGGCGCCCGAAGGCTCTCCGCGCGGCGACCGCACCACCCGGGGATCAATTGTTACAATTAGTAGCAGCTTTTCCCAGGCAAGGGAAATACAAAGTTTCTATCCGCCCGATTCAGATTTTTTGGGGCGCGCGGCGGGCGCCGGTCTTATGGACTTTGACCAGTTGCATACGTTCCTGGAGATCGTCCGGCTGAAGAGTTTCTCCAAGGCGGCGGAAACCTGCTTTCGCACCCAGCCCGCCATCAGCGCCCAGATCCGGCAGCTCGAACAGGAACTGGACGCCCCGCTGTTCGATCGTTTCGGCAGCCGCATCTCGCTCACTCCGGCAGGCAAGATCTTCGCTCAATACGCCGCCCGAATCCTGGAGTTGCGTCGCCAGGCGCAGGACGCCATCCACGAGCTGGAGCGCTCGCCGCGCGGCGAGCTGGCGATCGCCGCCAACGAAGCCACCTGCATCTACGTGCTCCCCGAGGTGTTCTCCCAATACCATCGGCGCTTTCCCAACGTCCAACTGCGCATCGAGCGCGTCTACGGCCGCAAAGTCGCCGAAGCGGTCCTGGACAACCAGGTGGATTTCGGCATCGCGCAGCTTCCCCTCCAGGAGCGGAAGCTGGAAGTCGTCAAGATCCATAGCGACGAAATCAAGCTGATCGCCGCGGCCGGGCATCCGCTGGCCGGCTCGCCCGGCGTGACCGCCGCCCAGGCGGCCGCCCAACCGCTGATCCTGCCCAAGTATGGAACCACCCGGGCGCGCCTGAATCAGTGGCTGGAGCCGTTCGAGGAGAACCTGCACGTCGTCATGGAGCTGGACTCGACGGAAATGATCAAACGCTTCGTGATCGCCGGTCTGGGCGTCTCTTTCCTGGCCGCCTCGCATTGCCTGGCCGAACAGGCGCGGGGCGATCTGGTCAGCCTCTCGCTGGCGCCCGAGCCCATGATTCGGCGGCTGGCCCTGATTTACCGCAAGGACAAGGCGCTCTCCAAGGCGGCGCTGGGATTTATCCAAGTGGTCTTGGAGCAGGCCCGTCCGAACGGCTAAAGTCCTTCCCTGCCCCGGCCGATCTGGGCCCACAGGGACCGTGGAAAAGCGCCGCGAAAGCCGCTATGCCGCGCAGGGACCCGTCCGCATCACCCTGCTTCGGGATCCTCCCCAACAGCTCGCGGGCCGGTTATCCAACCTCTCCGGCGGCGGACTCCGCCTGCTCACTGAGCAACCCCTCCCGGAAGGCGCCCCCGTGCAGATCGAGTTCGACGAGCTGACTTTGCTGGGAGAGGTCTGCTATTGCCGGCCCGCCGGGCCCAGCTACGCTGCCGGCGTGAAACTCGAGCATTGCTTCACGCTCACCGAGGACCTGCTGCGGCTGGCGCGCCAACTGAGTGGAGAAACCACTCCCCTACCGGATCCTCGCCCCGGTTAGCCGCCTGCGGATTGCATGCCCCGGGCCGGCTCAGGAAATGCCCCGCACCCCGTGCACCACCGAGGCCACCAGGACCGTCACCAGCAACAGAAACAGCAGGATGCCGACGCGGACGATGGTCCGGCTCCGCCCGAAGGTCGCAGTGCGGAAGAAAAAGTTCGCCATCGCCGCCTGCCCTCCCCTTTGGATGTCTCAGGCTACCTACAAGTTACGCCTCCGGCCCGGGGATTGCAACGAAAATCGGACTCCGGACGGCGCCTCCCGCAATTAATTTTGCTTCATGGCCGCGAACCCGCCCGCCGCAGCCCCGGGCGCCGCCCCCGCTCCTCCAACCCGGTTCGCGCTATGCTGAGCCCGCTATGCCCACGCGCGCCGTCGTCTTCGGGAGTCTGGGCCAGCTTGGCGTCGAGCTGGTCCGGGATCTGCGCAGCCGCGGCTACCAGGTCCACGGCTTCGACAAGCCGGAGCTGGACATCACCGACCGGGCTGTCGTCGAGCAACGCCTGGCAAGCTTGGATCCGGCGGTGGTCTTCAACGCCGCGGCCTACAATCAGGTGGACGTGGCTGAGGAGGAGCCGGAGGCGGCCCTTGCGGTCAACGCCCTGGCCGTGCGCAACATTGCCCTGGGCTGCCGGCAGACCGGGGCGCTGCTGGTCCACTACTCGACCGACTACGTTTTCGACGGCTCCGCCGGGCGGCCTTACACCGAAGAGGATCCACCGCATCCCCTGGGCGCCTACGGCGTCTCCAAGCTGGCCGGCGAGTTGTACGCCCAGGCCTATTTGGATCGCTCGATCATCATTCGCACCTCCGGGGTCTTCGGGCCGGGCGGCCTGCATACTGCGCGGGGCAACTTCATCGAGCTGATGCTGCGGCTGGCCGGCCAGGGAGCGCCCATCCGGGTGGTCGAGGATCACGTGGCCTCCCCCACCTACGCCCCGGCCCTGGCCGCCCGCTCGATTGATCTGGTGGAAAAGGGAGCGACCGGGCTGTTCCACATCGGCGGCGGCACTCCCATCTCCTGGTTCGACTGGGCGCGCATGATTTTCCGGGCCGCCGGGCTGGATCCGGAGTTGCGGCCCACCAACGAGCGGGAGTTCCGCACCGCCGCTCGCCGGCCCAAGTATTCCGCGCTCTCCAATGCCAAGATCGAGCGGCTGGGCTTGCAACCCATGCCGCCGCTGGAGGAGGCGCTGCGCAGCTACTTGATGCTGCGCCAGGCCGCTCTGGCGGGCGCTCCCGCTTCCGGCGGGCGCGCCGTGGACTGAGGCCGCGCGGCGGCCTGTCTGCAAAAGCTTTCGGAGTCCGACATGAGCAAGGTGACTGTTCATTACGCGGAGTACTTCAAACAAACGATTCAGCGGATGCGAGAGGACGGCCTCCTGCTGGCCACCGCCGACCGGGAGGGCAAGCCCAACGTGATGACCATCGGCTGGGGGACCCTGGGCTCGATCTGGGGCCGGCCGGTGTTCATCGTGCTGGTGCGTCCCTCCCGTTACAGCTTCAGCCGCCTGGAGCAGAACCCGGATTTCACCGTCAACGTGCCGCCCTACGAACTGGCCGCCGCAGCGGCGCATTGCGGCAAGGTCTCCGGGCGCGAGCACGACAAGTTTCGCGAAATGGGGCTGACGGCCGCCCCCGGGCGCCAGGTGCGCGCTCCCGTCATCCAGGAGTGCGTGGTGCACTACGAGTGCCGCACGCTGCACCGCAACGACGTCGCGCCGGCCGCCCTGGCTCAGGCGGTGCTGGACGAATATTACCCGCGGGAGGACTTCCACCGCGTCTACTTCGGCGAGATCCTGGCCTGCTATGCGGACCCGGACGCCGCCGCGCGCCTGCGGCCTCCGGCCGGCGGCCCGCTGGCCACGCTGCCTTGAGCGGCGCCGCCTAGCTGCCGCTGCCGGGCGGCGTCGCGTAGTAGCCCTTGCGGGCCTGCACCTTCAGATCCGGCCGCCGCGTGCGCACCTCGATGCGCCGGAAGCCGCCGTCTCGCACCGGGTTGCTCGAGGTGTAGCCGAGCGAATACTGGCTGCGCATTTCCTGCTGGATCTCCTCGAAGATGGCTTCCAGCGTCCGGTTGCGGCCCACGCGGAACAAGCGCCCGCCGGTCTGCTCGGACATTCTTTTCAGGTCCTCGTCGCTGGCCCGGATCCACAGGCCGCCGTAAGCGCCTGGGTCGAAGTAGTGCACGCTGTAAATGACGGCGTCGGCCTTCTGCGCCGCCTCCAGGGCGTCGGCCAGTTTCACCCGGCTGCCCATATCCACGCCGTCGGTGATCAGAACCAGGGCCTTGCGCCCCACTTCGCCGCTGAGCTTCTCGCGCGCCGCCAGATACACGGCGTCGAACAGCACGGTGCCGCGGGGCCGGCTGATGGTGGGCACCGGACCGGGATGCAGGCCGCCCGCCTCCGAACGCACTCGCAGCCCCTCCAGGGCGGCGCGCAGCAAACGCTGCGAGTTCGTGAGGTCCTGTTCGAGCTGCACGTCGGAGCCGAAGCTGATCAGGAACGCCAGATCCTGCTTGCGCAACACCTGGGTGAAGAACTGCGCGGCCGCCCGTTTCTCCGCTTCGATCAGGCGCTCCTGGCTCCGGCTGACGTCCACCAGTAGGCCCAGCGTCAGGGGCAGGTCGCTCTCCCGGCTGAAGTAGCGGACTTGCTGGCGCTTGCCGTCCTCCTAAATCTCGAAGTCCTCCTGGCTGAGGTCCTTGACCAGAGCGCCGCGCTTGTCCCGCACCGAGCAGAGGACGTTGACCACCTCCACTTCCACTTTGATGGCGGGCGGCTGCTCGGGCTCGGCCGGAGGTTGCTGCCTCGGCCATTGCCCGGCGGCCGCCAACGCCGCCAGTGCGGCAGCCACGCGGGGAAGCCATCGCATAGGATGATAGGTCTGTGGGTAGGACGCGCTCCCGGGAGCTTTCGTTTCGGCGCTGTTTTTCCGTGCGCCGGGCCCTGGCGCATCTGAAGGCGGCCGACCCGGTGATGGGCGGGCTGATCGAGCGCCTGGGCCCCTACCGGATCCAATATTCCCCGCTCGCCTTCCAGACCCTGGCCAAGGCGATCGTCCTCCAGCAGTTGAGCGGCAAGGCGGCGGCCAAGATTTTCTCCCGCCTGCTCGAGGCCGGCGGGGACGGCGAGCTGACGCCCGCGGCCCTGCTGCGCCTGCCTCCGGCCCGGCTGCGCGCCCTGGGCCTCTCCCGCCAGAAGATCGCCTATCTGCGCGAGCTGGCGCGCCGGACCCTCGCCGGGGAACTGGACTTTCAAGCCCTCGAGGAGTTGCCCGACCAGGAGGTCGCCGGCCGGTTGACCGCTTTCAAAGGCATCGGCCTGTGGACCGTGCACATGCTGCTCATCTTCGCCCTGCGCCGTCCGGACGTGATGCCTTCGGGGGACCTGGGCATCCGGGCGGCGGTGCGCCGGGCCTACGGCTACTCCGAGCTGCCTTCCCCGGCAGAAGTGGAAAGGCTGGCCGAGCGCTGGCGGCCCTACCGCAGCGTGGCCTCCTGGTACCTCTGGCGCAGCCTGGAAGATCAGGCCGGATTGTGAGGCCGCCGCTCAAGACCCCGGCGGCGCCGCCGGCGGCCGCCGTTTGAACACCGCCACGGCCAGCGGGGGCAGCGTGACCACGATGCTGTAAGGACGGCCGTGGCAGCTCACCGCCTGAGCCTCGACCCCCGGGCGGTTCTCCACGCCGCTGCCCCCGTAGCAGGCGGCGTCCGTGTTGAAGATCTCCTGATAGAAACCCTCTTTGGGCGCCCCGATGCGGTAGGCCGGCCGCGGCTCGGGCGTGAAGTTGCAGCAGAACAGCAGAAAGTCCTCGGGATTGTCGGCCTTGCGCAGGAAGGAAATGACGGAATGATCCACATCGTGGAAATCAATCCATTCGAAACCCGACCAATGGTAATCCACCTGATACAGCGCCGGTTCGGAGCGATACAGCCGGTTCAGATCGCGCACGCAAGCCTGTAACTTGCGGTGAAAATCGAACTCCAGCAGCTCCCAGCGCACGCCGCCGTCCCAGTTCCATTCCTCGTACTGGCCGATCTCCGAGCCCATGAACAGCAGTTTCTTGCCGGGGTGCCCGTACATATAGGCCAGAAAGGCCCGGACGTTGGCGAAACGCTGCCACTCGTCCCCGGGCATTTTCGACAGCAGAGAGCGCTTGCCGTGAACCACCTCGTCGTGGGAAACCGGCAGGATGAAATTCTCCTGAAAGGCGTAAAGCAGGCTGAAGGTGATGTGATTGTGGTGGAACTTGCGGTGCACCGGGTCGTGGGAGAAGTATCGGAGCATGTCGTGCATCCAGCCCATGTTCCACTTGAAGGTAAAACCCAGGCCGCCCAGATAGACCGGGCGGGACACCCCCGGAAAGGCGGTGGACTCCTCGGCCACGGTCACCGCGCCCGGCTCCCGGTGGGCCAGTTCGTTGAAGCGCTTGAGGAACTCGATCGCCTCCAGGTTTTCGTTGCCGCCGTAGATGTTGGGGACCCATTCGCCCGGCTTGCGGGAGTAATCCAGGTACAGCATGGAGGCCACCGCGTCCACCCGCAGGCCGTCTATATGGTAGCGCCGCAGCCAGAACAGCGCGCTGGAAATCAAGAAGGCGCGCACCTCGTTGCGCCCGTAGTTGAAGATCAGCGTCCCCCAGTCGCGGTGCTCGCCTTTGCGCGGATCCTGGTGCTCGTACAGCGCGGTGCCGTCGAACCAGACCAGCCCGTGGGCGTCCTTGGGGAAGTGGGCGGGCACCCAGTCCACGATCACCCCCAGGCCCGCTTGGTGGCAGCGGTCCACGAAATACATGAAGTCGTCCGGAGTCCCGAATCGGGCGGTGGGCGCGAAGTAGCCGATGACCTGGTAGCCCCAGGAGCCCGAGAAGGGATGTTCCAGCACGGGCAGCAGCTCCAGGTGCGTGTAACCCATGTCGCGGGCGTAGGGGATGAGCGAATCGGCCAGCTCGCGGTAGCTGAGGCTCCGGTTGTGCGGGCCGCGCAGCCAGCTTTCCAGGTGGACCTCGTAGATCGCCAGCGGCTGCTTGAGCCAGTCGGTGCGGGCGCGCCGTTCCAACCACTCGGCGTCGCCCCAGACGTAACGGTCCAGATCCCATACGATCGAGGCCGACTTGGGCGGGCGCTCGAAATAGAAGGCGTAGGGGTCGGCCTTCTCGGCCCGATGGCCCTGGAAGCGCGAACGCACGAAGTACTTGTATTTGGTCCCCTCCCCCAAGCCGGGCAGGAAGATCTCCCAGACGCCCGCGCTGCGCAGGCGCATGGGATGGACGCGCGGATCCCAGCCGTTGAAGTCCCCGATCACGGAAACTACTTCGGCGTTCGGCGCCCAGACCGCGAAGCGCACGCCTCGCACGCCTTCCACTTCCACCAGATGCGCGCCCAGCGTGTGGTAGGCCTCATAAAGCGTGCCTTCGGCATGCAAGTGCAGATCGAAATCGCTCAGCAACAGCGGGAAGCGGTAGGGATCCTCCCGCTCGGCGGTTTCCCCGCTGTGCCACTTGAAGCGCAGCCGATAGGGGCGCGGCTCGCCCTCCAGCGCGGCCAGGAAGAAGCCGTAAGGATGGAGCTTTTTCATCGCCACCGCCCGCCCCTCCAGCAAGACGCAGGCCTCGGCGGCCTGCGGCTGGAAGGCGCGCACTTCCCAGCCGGGCGCCCGGCGCCGCGCGCCCGCGTGCGGCCCCAGGATGCGAAACGGGTCGCCGTGATAGCCGCCCACGATGGCTTCGATCTCGTCGCGGGTCATCAGCCGTTTATTATGGCTGAGGTGGAGCGCTTCTATCAGGAGCTGCCCAAGGCCGAACTGCACCTGCACCTGGAAGGCTCGCTGACCCCGGAAACGCTGCGCGAGCTCGAGCCCGGGCTGGCCGCCGAGGAAATCGCCCGCCGCCTGCGTCCCACGGGCGATTTCGCGGGGTTCCTGGCGGCCTTCACCTGGGCGATCCGGTTCCTGCGCGGGCCGGCCGAGTACGCCCTCGCCGCCCGCCGCCTGCTGGAGCGCCTGGCGGCGGAGAACGTCCGCTACGCCGAAATCACGCTCTCGGCCGGAGTGATCCTGCATCGCGGCCAGGACTTCGAGGCCATCTTCCGGGCGGTGCGCGCCGAAGCGGAGGCCTCGCCGGTCCGGGTCCGCTGGATTCTCGACGCCGTGCGCCAGTTCGGGCCCCAACCCGCCCTGCCGGTGGCGGAACTGGCGGCCGCCCACCGCTCGGAAGGGGTGGTGGCCTTCGGACTGGGCGGCGACGAGGCGGCCGGTCCGGTCGAGTGGTTCGGGGAAGTCTTCGCGCTGGCCCGCCGCCACGGCCTGCACCTGACGATCCACGCCGGGGAAACCGAGGGACCGCACTCAGTCTGGGGCGCCCTGGCGGCGGGCGCCGAACGCATCGGGCACGGCATCCGGGCCGCCGAGGACCCGGCCTTGATCGCCCGGCTGCGCCAGCAGGACGTTGCTCTGGAAATCTGCCTCAGCAGCAACCTGGCCACCGGGGCCGCGGCCTCGCCCGCCGCGCACCCGCTGCGGCGGCTCTATGAGGCCGGCGTGCCCCTGGTGCTCAATACGGACGATCCCGGCCTGTTCGGCGTCACCCTGGCCGGCGAGTACGAGCGGGCCGCGCGGCAGTTCGGCTTCAGCCGCGAGGAGCTTCGCGCCCTGGCCGAAAACGGCTTCCGCTACGCCTTCGACGCCGCCGGCTGAGCCGTCCCTGAAGACGGCCGGCCCAACTGCACCTGCCGGTGTACGGTCTTGAGGAACTTCAACCCCTCGGCGGCGAGCTGCTCGGGCGTCTCGGCCAGCTTGCGCCAGATGCAGCACAGCTTGGCGATGTTCTCCATGTCGGGATCGAAGGACTCGATGGTGACGCAGCCGTCGTAGCCCACCCGCCGGAGGGCCCGGAAGAAATCCGCCCAGGGCACCAGACCCGTGCCGGGGATGCCGCGCTGGCTCTCGCAGGCATGCACGTAGCCGAGCAGCGGCCCGGTCTCCAGCACCGCCTCCCAAACGCTGTCTTCCTCCCGAATCATGTGGAAGGTGTCCAGGTGCACGCGCACGTTGGGCAGGCCCACCTCGCGCACGAAACGCACCGCGTCGGCCGCCGTGTTGATGAAATGGGACTCGAAGCGGTTGACCGGCTCGATGCCCAGGATCAGCTCCGAGCAGGCCTGGGCGTAGGAGGCGATTTCCCGGTAGCCCTCGACCGCCCACTTCCACTCGTCCTCGGTGCGCATCCTGCCCGTCAGGTAGCCCCAGCCGCAGTAAATCATGCCCCCGAAGATCCGCGCCCCGGCCTCGTTGCTCAAATCAATCAACCGCTTGGAAAACTCGATGCCGTTGCGCCGCACCCGCGCCTCCGGCGAGATGATGTTGTACTCGGCGGGCATCCCGTAGCCGGTGTTGATCACCAGCCCCAGCTCGGCCGCCGCCCGGCGCACCTTGGCGGCCGGAAAGTGGTCCGGGTCGAAAGGGATGATCTCGACGGCGTCGAAGCCCAGGGCCTTGCATTTCTCCAGCAGGGGCAGGTCCTTTTCGAGGAACGTTTCGCGAAACAGCAGGGAGTGGATGCCGAACAACATATGCCCTCACCATATCGCGCGGGCGGCGGCGAGCGCAACGGAGCGGGCCGGGACGCGCCGGCGGCGGCGCCGGGCTTGGGCGGCAACTTGTTACCATGGCGGTAGGGTGCAAGTCAGGGTCCTGTTTTTCGGGGTGCTCAAGGACATCGCCCAGCGCAGCGAGGAGCTGCTCGAGCTGGAGCCGGGCGCGGCCTTGGCCGCGGTGCTGGAGCATTACGCCCGCCGCTATCCCTCCCTGGGCCGGATGGCCTCCAGCATCGCGCTGGCGCGCAACCGCCGTTTCGCCGCCCCTTCGACCCGGCTGGAGGAGGGAGACGAGGTGGCGCTTCTGCCGCCCGTCAGCGGCGGCGCCGATCCGCCCGCCCAGGAGATCGCCGAACCGGGGGCCCGCTTCGCGCTCACCCGCGAGCCGATCGAGCCGGGCGCCCTGGCGGCCGGGTTCGCCCGCCCGGAGGACGGAGCCGTCGTGAGCTTTCAGGGCGTGGTGCGCAATCACAGCGCCGGGCGCGAAACCCTGTTCCTGGATTACGAGAGTTACGAACCGATGGCCTTGCAGGTGATGGCGCAAATCGGACGGGAGCTGGCCGAGCGGCACCGCCTGGGGCGGATCGCCATGGTGCACCGGCTGGGGCGGTTGCGGATCGGCGAGGTCAGCGTCGTGGTGATGGCCGCCGCGCCGCACCGCGAGGCGGCCTTCCGGGCGGTGATGGAAGGCATTGACCGCCTGAAGCGATCGGTCCCCATCTGGAAGAAAGAGTACTTCGCCGGCGGCGAATGCTGGGTGGAAGGCGCATGGGACCGCGCGGTGTTCGAGCCCTAGCCGGCGCGCTGGCCGGCGGCGTCGCTCTGGCGGCCGCCCTCTCCCAGGAGCCGGTCTACAAGGTGGACGTCAAGCTGGTGCGCATCCTGGCCACCGTGAAGAACACGGCCGGGGAGCTGGTGGGCGCCTTGCAAAAGGAGGACTTCACCGTTCTGGATGAAGGGGTGCCGCAGGAGATCGCCCTCTTCGAGCGGCGCACCGAGCAGCCTCTTTCGGTGGCCCTGCTGATAGACACCAGCCTGTCGACCGCCATCGAGCTGCGCTACGAGATCGAGTCGGTGGGCAGATTCCTCAAGGCCTTCCTGGCCGAGGGCCGCCCCCAGGATGCGGTGGCGCTGTACAGCTTCAATTACGAAGTCACCCGGCGGACCGGGTTCACGCGCCGCCTCGAGCTGCTGGAGAGTTCGCTCAAGCGCCTGAAACCGGAAGGCGGCACCAGCCTGTACGACGCCCTGTATCTGGCCTGCCAGGAACTGGAGGGGCGTGAGGGACGGCGGGCGGTGGTGGTGATCAGCGACGGGGGCGACACCACCAGCGCCAAGAGCTTCCACGACGCGCTGCGGGCCACTCACCTGGCCGACGCCGTGCTCTACGCCGTGCTGGTCATGCCGATCACCAACGATCCGGGCCGCAACATCGGCGGGGAGAATGCGCTCACCGGGCTGGCCCTGGGCGCCGGAGGCCGCCTGTTCACGCCCAGCGTCGGCCCCACTCTCGATCAAACCTTCGCCGAGATCCTGCGCGAGCTGCGCACCCAGTACCTGCTGGGCTTCTATCCCCGGGGGGCGCCGCCGGTCAAAGACGGCTTTCACCGGCTGCAAGTGCGCCTTCGCCGGCCGGATTTGCAGGTCAGCGCGCGCAGCGGCTATTATGAGGAATCCGCCCCCGCCGGCCGCGGCTGGAGGGTCGTGCGCTGAGCCCGGCGGCAGCGGGCCGCAGCGCAGCCCGGGAGACCAACTGTGGGCTCGGAGAAAAAGAACAAGAAAAAGAAATCCGCCAAATCCAGGGCGCCCGCGCAGACCTTCGAGGAAGTGCGCTATCTGCGGCGCCTGATTGACGAGGAAATCCCCGTGCGCGTGCGCCTGCGCAACAACGAGGAGGTGAGCGGCACCATCGAGTACTACGATGCCTCCTTCATCCGCCTGACCCGCCAGGGCGCGCCCAATCTGTTCATCTTCAAGCACGACATCAAGTACTTGCAGGAAGAGGACTGAGGCGGCCGATGGCTTCCTACCTAGAAGTCAGCCGCCAGATCGCCCAGGAGGCCGGCGCCCTGCTGCTCGGCTACTTCCAGCGCCGCGGCGGCTGGGAACTCAAAGGGGAATTCGATCTGGTCACCGAGGCCGATCGGGCGGCCGAGGCGCTCATCCTCGAGCGCCTGCGGTCCCACTTTCCCGCTCACGGCATCGTGGCCGAAGAAAGCGGCGGCGCCCGCACCGCCTCGCCCTTCTGCTGGTATGTGGATCCGCTGGACGGCACCACCAACTTCGCCCACGGTTTCCCCGCCTTCTCGGTGAGCCTGGCGCTGGAGCGCGACGGCCGGCTGCTCAGCGGGGTCATCTACGACCCCCTCCACCAGGAGCTGTTCGAGGCCGAACGCGGCGCGGGGGCCTGGCTGAACGGGCGGCGCATCCGCGTCTCCGGCGTCGCCCGGGTCAACGACTGCCTGGCGGCCACCGGCTTTCCCAGCCGCAAACGCCACCTGAACGTCAACGTTCACTTCTACTGGCAGGTGGCCATGCTCTCGCACGGCGTCCGGCGGGCCGGCTCGGCCGCGCTCGATCTGGCTTACGTGGCCTGCGGCCGGCTGGACGCCTTCTGGGAATTCGGACTGAATCCTTGGGACATGGCGGCGGGAATCCTGCTGGTGGAGGAGGCGGGCGGCAAGGTCACCGACATGCGCGGCGGCCCGGCCTCGCTCACCGCACCGGATCTGCTGGCCGATAACGGCCTCCTGCACCAGGAGTTGCTGGAAATCTTCGCCGAGGTCTTCGCCGGGCGCTACCGGACGCCGTTGCCGGAACTTCAGCCCCAGCGGGCTTGATCAGGCGCCGGTGGCCGCCAGGGTTTCGCCCGCCTGCTCGGCCCGGGCCCGCTCGCGCAGATTCTTCCAGTGCAGCCAGGCCAGGCTGACCACGCGCACCACTTCGGTCGGCTCGAACGGCTTCATGAGTACGTCATAGCCGCCCAGATTCAGCACCTCGGCCCAAAGGAAATCGTCCGCCATGCGGGAGGTCACGATTAGCAGGGAGGGCTGCCCCAACCGTTCGAGCAAGGCCAGCATGTCTTGCCAGGTGCCGTCGGGCAACTCGCAGTCGCACAGGATGACGGGCAGGCTTTCCCGGCGCAGCAGCTCGGCCGCTTCCGCACAGCCGCGGGCCACCTGAATGACCCAATTCGAGTGGCTGAACAGGTGGCGCAGGAAGCGATGATCCTCGTCGGCGGGGCTGACGGCGAGCACGCGGACGGCCCGATCGGAAGGGACGGGCGGGGCTGGGTCGGACAACTGGCGGGCCAGGCGGCGCAGCGAATCCTCGGTCTCAGGCGGGACCGGAGGATCCAGGGGGGCGCCGGTCGGACCGCGGACGGCGGAGCTCAAGGAGGCGTCGCGGTTAGAGATCGTCGGCATGTCCACACCTCCCGTGCGGGTTCTCTCCTCATATGGGTGGTAACTTCGAGCCCGCGTTTCTCTAGAGTTTTTCTGGCCGGGCGCAACCCGGCCGCTCGAGTTCCGCCCGTACTCACCCCGATCATAAGCCGGAGTGGGCCAGGGGGATAAGGGCTTGAAACCTTAGGCCGAGCAAAGAAAAAGCCTTAGAAGCCGCCCCACACGCCCCTCCCCTTCGCGCTACAGTGTTGGTTTGTTGGGCTCTCGCGGAGCCTGCGACGATGCCCTCCCAGTCCAAAGCCGACCTGCTGGCCAGGATTCCCCTGTTCGCCGATCTGAATCCGGCCGAACGCGAGCTGCTGGCCGCCCGCGCCATTGAAAAGCGTTACTCGCCGGGGCAGTTGCTGTTCTCCGAGGGCGAGCCGTGCAGCGGCATGTTCCTGGTGATGGGCGGGCGGGTGAAGATCTTCAAGACCTCCGGCAGCGGCCGCGAGATTATGCTCACCATCGAGGAGGCGCCCTCGACGGTGGCCGAGGTCCCCCTGTTCGACGGCGGTCCTTACCCGGCCAGCGTCAGCGCGGTGGAGGAAGTCGTCGCCTGGCTGATCCGCAAGGAGGATTTTCGCCAGGTCTGCCTGCAAAACCCCGAGCTGTCGCTGAAACTGATGGCGGTGGTGGGGCGCCGCCTGCGCCGGCTGGTCGGACTGGTGGAGAACGTCACCTTCGGCACCGTCCGCCAGCGGCTGGCCCAAGCCCTGCTGGAGTTCGGCGCCCAAGCCGGGTCCAACCGCTTCCCGCTGCCGGTGACGCACGAGGAACTGGCTTTTCGCCTGGGCACGGTGCGGGAGGTGGTCTCGCGCAACTTGAGCCGCTTCCAGGCCGAGGGCCTGCTGCGGCTCGAGCGCCGGCGGATCGTCCTGCTCGACCGCGCCGGCCTCCAGCGCGAAGCCGAAACCCCCATGTAGCCCGGGCGTCGCCGCTCGCCGGCGGATCCCCCGGCTTCAGCGAATCGCCATCGAGACCGTAGCCGGGCTGCTCACCCCGCCGATGGTCAGAATCACCGGCACGGAGTTGCCCGAGGGCGCGTTCTCCGGCACCGTCACGTTCACCTGAAGCACGCCGGCCACGAACCCGGGCGCCGAACCGGCGTACTCGACGCGGGCGGGGACGCCGCCGATGGTGACCGAGACGTCGCGCAGCGGCCGGCGCAGCACGCTGCCGGTGACCAGGCCGTCCTGGCCCGGCGGGCTGGTTTGGCCTTCGCCGGTGGCGTAGATCATGACCACGGAAGCTTTGGCCGCCGGGTTCGCAGGGCCGTTAACGCTAAAGTTCTGATTGAGGATGGCGCCCTGGCCGCGGCCCGAGGCGTCCAGGGTGAAGATGCCGGGGGCGGTGTCGGCCACGCGCAGCTCCAGGGCGTCCGAGCGAACCCCCTGATATTCGACCTGCACCCGCGTGGTCACCCGCCCGGCGATCCCGTAAGGCACCACGCAGTTGATCTGGTTGCGCGAGACGTAGATCAGCGGCGCGGGGATGCCGTCGAACAGCACGCGGGTCTCGGCCAGCGTGGTGTCCACCAGCCCGGCCGGGGTCAGGCGCAGTCCGGCGGGCGTGACCGGCCCGATGTTGGTTCCCCCCAGGGTGATGATCTCACCGGGCGCGATCGGCCCGGCCACCCAACTGGCGCCGTTGACCACCGCGCCGATCGGCCCCACCACCAGGGCGGTCACGGTCAAGGTGACGTTGACCGTCACCGGACTGTTGGCGGCCGCGGCCGAAGCCACCTGCACCGTGCCGGTGTAGGTCCCGGGCGAAAGGCCGGACGGGGAAACCGAGACGCTCACCTCGCCCGAAGTGGTCCCGCCGGCCGGGCTCGCCGAGAGCCAGTTGCCGCCCGAGGCGGTCGAGGCGGTCACCGTGAAACTCAGGCTGCCCCCGGTCGAGGTGACGGCGAATTTCTGGGCGGCCGGGGCGCTGCCGCCCTGCTGATAGGTAAAGTTCAGCGAGGCGGGGCTGACGGCGATGGTCTGCGCGGCCGTGACCGTGAGCGTCACCGGGATGGCCTGCGGGCTGTTGGAGGCGCCCACAGCCACCACCGTCACCGTGCCGCGATAGAGGCCTTGCGAGAGTCCGGCGCCGTTCACCGACACCGAGATCGAGCCGGGCGTGGCGCCGCTGGACGGGCTGACCGACAGCCAGTTGCCCACCTCCGTGGTGGCGGTGGCCGAGAAGTTCAAGGCGGCGCCCGTGCTGGCGATCTGGAGCGTCTTGGCCGGCGGAGCGGCGCCTCCCATGGGCTGCTCGAAGCTGAGCGAAGTCGGGCTGATCGAGAGCGCGTTGCCGGTGCTCACCGTGACCGTGACCGGCACGGTCTGGCTGTTGGCCCCGCTGGCGGTCACCGTGATCGAGCCGGTGTAGATGCCCGGCGACAGAGCCGCACCGTTGGCGAACACGGTCAGGTTGGCGGGCGTCTGGGCGCTCAGCGGCGTCACCGCCAGCCAGCCCGCCGGCCCGCTGGATTCGCTCCAGGTGACCGAGAAGTTCAGCGGATCGGAGGTGCTCGTGGCGGCCAAGGTTTGCTGCAAGAAGGACGGCCCGCCCGGCGAGAAGCTGAAACTGAGCGTGTCCGGGCTGACGCTGATCAAGGGATTGTTGCTCACCGTAAGGGTGACCGCCACGGTCTGCGCGGCGGCTCCGGAGGTTTGCGGCGTCAGCGTGATCGTGCCGGTATGCGAGCCGGCAGACAACCCGGCCGGGTTCACAAACACCCCCAGGGTGGCGGGCGTGGTTCCCGAAGTCTGGCTGATGGAAAGCCAGTTGCCCGGGCTGGAGGCCGAGGCGGTGAAGGTGATGGGCGCTCCGCTGGAAGTCAGCGAGACGCTCTTGCCCGCCGGCAAGGACTTGCCGGTCTGATAGACGAAACTCAAGGCGTTGGGGTTGGCCACCAGGACCGGCACGTTGCTGACGTTGAGGGTCACCGGAATGTTCAGCGGGCTGTTGGCCGCCCCGGGCGCACTAACCACTACCGTCCCGGTGTAAGTGCCGGGCGCCAGCGTCAAGCCGGAAGGCGCGATGCCCACGCTGATGGTGGCGGGCGTGGCGCCGGAGGCGGGCGTGGCGGTGAGCCAGTTGATGCCGGTGGTGGTCGTGGTGGTCGAGACCGAGAAGTTCACCGGGCTGCCCGAGCTGGCCACCGTGAAGGTCTTGGCGGCGGGCGCGGCGCCGCCCGGCTGCACGTCAAAGCTGAGCGAAGCGGGCGTGGCGCTGATCAAGGGGCTGACGCTCACCGTCAAGGTCACCGGAACGGTCACCGGGCTGTTGGAGGCCTGCGGGGCCGTGATCTGGATCGAGCCGGTGTAAGTGCCCTGGCCCAGACCGGCCAGCACCGAAGAACTCACGCCCACCAGCACGTCGCCCGGCGTAAAACCGCCCACCGGAGTGACCACCAACCAGTTCGAGGGCGAGCCGGCCGTCAGGCTGAAAGCGATCGAGGCGCCAGGACTGGCCAGCGAGAGCGTCTGTTGGGCCGGCGGCGCGCCGCCGATCTGGTAGTAGAAAGCGATCGAAGCGGGCGTCACGTTGAGGGTCGGGCTGGCGTTCACCGTCAGGGTGACGGGGACTTGCAGCGCCCCGCCCGCGCCCGAGGGCGGCGTGAGCGTGATCGTGCCGCTGTAGCTGCCCGGCGTCAGCCCGGCGGTGTTCACGCTCACGGTGAGGTTGGCCGGGGTCTGTCCGCTCACGGGGGTCACCGTCAGCCAGTTGCCCCCGCTGTTGGTCGAGGCCGCGGCGCCGAAGCTGAGCACCACGCCGCTGGTCGTGCCGACCGCCAGGTTCTGCGCCGCCGGTTGGGTGCCGCCCATCACATAGCTGAAGGAAAGCTGAGCCGGAGTGGCCGTCAATTGCGAGACGGGGCTGACGGTGAAGGTCACGGGCACGTCCAGCGGGCTGTTGGTGGCCGCGGCCGCCGTGATGCGCACCGTGCCGTTGTAGGCGCCCGCCTGAAGGCCGGTCGGGTTGACGAACACCATGACCGTGCTGGGCGTGCTCCCGCCGGCGCTCGAGACGGTGAGCCAAGGGGGCGAACCGCTGGGCAGGATCGCCTGGGCCGTGAACTGCACCGCATTGGGAGTGGACTGCACCGAGATGGTCTGCGGGAACGGGAACTGGCCGCCCTGCGAAGTGAACGACAGGGAGGCGGGGGTCACGATCAACGTGTTCTGGGCGAAGCAGGGTTGGGCGACGGCCAGCGCCGCCGCTGCGGCCGCCGCCAGATAAGCGCGTGGCAGTAAGACTTTCACGTTCACCTCGATGCGCGATGATGTCCCGGGCGCCGCGCCCCAACACACTCGGCCGGGCGCGCGCTCCCTTGACAGTCTATGCAATCCGAGCGCCGCGCGGGAAAGCCCCGGCGAAGCCGAGGTCTGAGCTGGGGCGCTCCCCGAGCGGTGGCGCGCTTCGGCCACAGCGCCGGGGCAATCCGGCACAGCGCGCCCGGCGCGCGGCGGCCCGCCCGGCGGCGGTGCTACCATATGGGGTACCCGGAGGGCCGCCATCGTTCAGCTCTGCGTGCTCGCCAGCGGAAGCTCGGGAAACTCCGTCTTCGTCGCCGCCGGCCGCACGCGTCTCTTGGTGGACGCCGGCTTGAGCGCGCGCGAGATCGAACGGCGCCTGGCGGCAGTGGGCGAGCGCATCGAGCGCCTGGACGCGATCCTGATCACTCACGAGCACGGCGACCACGTTTCGGGACTGCCCGTGCTGGCGCGCAAACTGCGCCGTCCCGTTTACCTGAGCGAGCTGACCGCGCCGGCCATCGCCTGGAACGGCGAGCCGCCGCCCTTGGAGCCGTTCCGCGCCGGCGCCCGCCTGACGGTGGGCGACATCGAGGTCGCCAGCTTCAGCGTGCCGCACGATGCGGCCGACCCAGTGGGCTTCTGCCTGCGCGCCGAGGGCCTCAAGATCGCCCTCGTGACCGACCTGGGCTACATCCCCGAGTCCATCCGCTTTCACGTGCGGGGCGCCGACTGGTTGCTGCTGGAGTCCAATCACGATCTGGAAATGCTGAAGGTGGGGCCGTATCCCTGGCCGGTCAAGCAGCGGGTGATGGGGCGGCAGGGCCACCTCTCCAACGAGGCGGTGGCGCAGTTCATCCGCCGGGACCTGGACCCGCGCACGCACACCCTGGTGCTGGGCCACTTGAGCGAGCACAACAACCATCCCGAGCTGGTGCGGATGGTGGCCCGCCAGGCGCTGGAAGCCCGCGGCCTGACCACCCGCCTGGTGGTGGCCGAGCACCGCCGGCAAACCGAGGTCTTCCGATTATGATCCCACGCTACACCCGGCCCGAAATGGGCCGTATCTGGAGCGAACAAAACAAATTCCAGACCTGGCTGGAGGTAGAGCTGGCGGCGGCCGAGGTGCTGGCCGAGTTGGGCGAAGTCCCGGCGGAAGCCGCCCGCTTGCTGCGGCGGCACGCCGGCTTCGATCCGGACCGCATCCACGAGATCGAGCGGGAGGTCAAACACGACGTCATCGCCTTCACCACCGCCGTGGCCGAACACATGGCCGCGGCCGGCGCGGCCGAGGCCTCCCGGTGGCTGCACTACGGCTTGACGTCCTACGACGTGGTGGACACCGCCCTGGCCCTCCAGCTCCGGCAAGCCAGCCACTTGCTCGCCGGCGGGCTGGAGCGCCTCTGCGGGGCGCTCAAACGCCGCGCCTTCCAGTTCAAGGATACCCCGCAAGTCGGCCGCACCCACGGCGTGCACGCCGAACCGGTCACCTTCGGCTTGAAGTTCGCCCTTTGGTACGACGAAGGCCGGCGGAACTTGGCGCGCCTCCGGGCGGCCGCCGAAGAGGTGACCGTGGGCAAGATCTCCGGCGCGGTGGGGACCTACGCCCACCTGAGCCCGGAGGCCGAGGAGCGCATCTGCGCCCGGCTGGGTCTGAAGCCCGCGCGCATCTCATCCCAGGTGGTCTCTCGCGACCGCCACGCCTTCTACCTGACGGTGCTGGCCTTGATCGCCGCCCTGCTGGAAAAGATCGCCCTGGAGATCCGCCACCTCCAGCGCACCGAGGTGCTGGAGGCCGAAGAGCCCTTCGCCGCCGGCCAGAAGGGCTCCTCCGCCATGCCCCACAAGCGCAATCCGGTCACCTGCGAACAGATCTGCGGCCTGGCCCGTGTGGTGCGGGCCAACGCCCAGGCGGCTTTCGAGAACATCGCCCTCTGGCATGAGCGGGATATCTCGCACTCCTCGGTCGAGCGCATCATCCTGCCGGACTCCGCCATCCTGACCGACTACCTTCTGGAGCGGACGGCGCAGTTGGTCGAGAACCTGCGCGTGTATCCCGATCGGATTGCTCGCAATCTCCGCTTGACGCGCGGCCTCATCTTCTCCGGCCAGCTCCTGCTGGACCTGACGGCGGCAGGCATGCTCCGCGAAGAGGCCTACCGGATCGTCCAGGCTCACGCCATGCGGTGCTGGGAGCAAGGGGAGGACTTTCGCGCCGCCGTCGAATCCGACCCGGCCGTCCGCGCCTTCCTCAGCCCGGAGCAGATTGCGGCCAGCTTCTCCTTCGAGCGGCAGCTCCGCAACACGGGCAAGATTTTCGAGCGGGTGTTCAGCGGGGAGGATGGGGGAGGCGGAGTTTGACACCCCCTTTTGCGGGTACTCTGTTTGGTCTCCCGAAGCCCTCCTCGTGGTGAATTCCCTAGGCGAACCGGGGTGAAACCCCTTGAAGATTAAAGGGGTTTAAGATGCACCATTTTAGACCGTGCTTTTTTCCCCCTCTTGGGTTACACTTAACCTTAGGAAGCATAGAAAGGAAGCGGCCCGGACATGAACAAGGCCCTGCGAAGCCCGCATCGCAGCTTGGACTTGGCCCGCGTTCTGCTTGTGGACGACAATCTGACCTCCCGGCTGACGCTGCAAACAGTACTCGAGGCCGGAGGGTACCAGGTTGATGCCGCCGCCTCCGCCGCCGAAGCCGTTGACAAGCTCGAAAAACACGAGTACGAGCTGGTCCTCACCGACTTGCGCATGGAATCGCCGGAGGCCGGGCTGAAAGTGCTGGCTCACGCCAGGATGATGGATTACAAGCCGGCTACCGCCCTGGTGACGACTTACCAGGACGCCCGCAGCCGGAGCGGCCACAGGCGGGGTGACGGCACCGTGCTGATCAAGCCCGAAGACCTGCCCGAACTGCTCAGCCGGGTGGCGGATCTGATCAGCGAACGGGCGACCCGGCGGGTCGAACGGGAGCTGGTAGCCCGCCGCTAGAGGCGGCTTCCACGGCCCGGCGGACCACCGGCCCAGGCAGGCGGAATCCCTCCCGAAATCTCCCCCCCAAGCCCCTCGTCGGGCTCCCAGGTCCGCAAGGGCTCGGGCGCTGGCGCCGCGACCCCGGCCTGCCGCGGCGGCCCCATGGCCTGGCCGTCATGATAGCGTAAGAACAAGAAAGGTGCCCGAGGCCCTCTTCCGGTTTTACGGGGAGCTGAACGATTTCCTGCCGCCCGAGCGCCGGCAGGCGGCCTTCCCGCATCGCTTCGAGCTGAGCGCGCCGGTCAAAGATATGATCGAGGGCCTGGGCGTGCCCCACCCCGAGGTGGATTTGCTCCTGGCTAACGGCCAGAGCGTGGATTTCAGCTACATGGTGCGGGACGGCGACCGCATCAGCGTCTACCCGGTGTTCGAATCGCTGGACATCACGCCGGTGCTGCGCGTTCGGCCCGCCCCGCTGCGCGACCCGCGTTTCGTGTTGGACACCCACCTGGGCAAGCTGGCCGGCTACCTGCGCATGCTGGGTTTCGACGCGCTGTATCGCAACGACTACGGCGACCACGAGCTGGCCGCCCTCTCGGCCCGCGAGCGGCGCATTCTGCTTACCCGGGACGCCGGCTTGCTGAAGCACGGCGTCATCACTCACGGCTACTGGGTGCGCGAGACGGACGCCCGCCGGCAGTTGAGCGAGGTCGTCCGGCGCTTCGATCTCGCCGGCCGCATCGAGCCTTTCAGCCGTTGCCTGCGCTGCAACCAGAGGCTGGTCCCCGCCCCGCAGGAAGCCCTGCAAGAGGGCGTACCGCCGGCGGCGCGCCGCCGGTACGGCGAGTTCTGGCGCTGCCTGCAATGCGGCCGGTTCTATTGGCAGGGGTCACACTACCGCCGGATGAAGGCCTGGATCGCGGCCTTGGGGCTGGGCCGCCAGCGGAGCCCCTGATATGATTGAAGCAGGGGCCGGAGCGACACCCGCGGGCGCGGGACATGCAGTATGTCGTGGGCGGAGACGATTTGGCAATACTACATGGATCTGGCCGCGGCGGCTTTCTACCTGGGGGAACGCGAGCAGGCGATCTCGGTCCTGAACAAGGCCGCCGAGGAGGCTGCCGGCTTCCCTTGGCCTAACTGGCGGCTGGCTGACACGCTCAACCAACTGGGCGTGCTCCATGCCTATGAGGACCGCCTGGCGGAGGCGGAGGTCTGCCTGCGCCGGGCCCGGGAGATTTCCGAGGCCGACGCCGGGGCGGATCCCCTGAGGCTGCTGACGCTGGTCGCCAACCTGGCCGCGGTTTATCACGCGATGGGCCGCCACCGGGAGGCGGCGAATCATTACGAGCGAGCCCTGGAGATGGCCGAACGGGCCTGCCCGCCCGGGGATCCCATGCCCGCCAGGATCTCGCACGGACTGGCGGAGGCAACCCTGGCCGGGGGCCGTCGCACGGCCGCTCTGTTCGTCTTCGAGCGGGCCCTCCGCCGGCAGGAGGAGGTTTCGGGCAGGGAAGGCTGGGAGATCGCCGTGTTGTGCGAAAAGCTGGCCGAGTGGCATCTGGCCGAAGAAAGGTACAACCAGGCGGAGCCCTTGCTATGGCGTGTGGTGCGAATCAAGGAGAGCCTTCTAGGGCCGGGCGATGCGGGCCTGGCCCGGCACTACCGCCGGCTGGGGGAACTTTACGCCGGGCAGCGAAAGTACAGTCAGGCCGACCGGATGCTGGCTTGTGCGCTGAAGCTGGAGCTGGAGGCGGCCGCCCCGCGCTGGCGCGATCTGGGGACGACCCTCGATCTGCTGGCCGAAGCCCAACAGGCCCAATGCCGCCCCGGCCTGGCCGAGGGCTTGCGCGGCCTGCGCCGGCGCGCGGCCGAGAGCGCGAACGGCTCGCCGATGCCGCCCGATCTGGCGGGGGAGATCCGAAGGATGCTGGAGACGATCGCCGGATTTCAGGAGCAATCGTAAGCCGACAGGCGCAGGAGGAGCGAAACACACGCCATGCCCATCTACGAGTACCGATGCCAGGACTGCGGGCGCAAGGTGAGCGTGCTGGTGCGGCGCATGGGCGAGGAGGCCGAGCAGTGCCCGCGCTGCGGCGGCCGGCGGCTCTCCCGGCTGTGCTCGCGCTTCGCTCTGGCCCGCAGCGAGGAAGACCGGCTGGACCGGCTGGCGGACGAGGCCGAGCTGGCCGGGGTGGATGAGAACGACCCCAAGAGCGTAGCCCGCTGGGTCCGGCGCATGGGGCAGGAGCTGGGTGAGGAAGGCGGCGCGGAATTCGAAGAGGCTCTCGAGGAGATCGAGCGGGGCGAGACGGCGGAAGCCGCCGAGGAGGAAGCTTAGCGCTTCAGCACGGCGTTGTCCGGGTCCAGCACCACGCGCGTGGGCCGCTCGCGAACCTTGAGCAGAAAGCCCTCCGCCTCCGGGCCGGTCCGCACCCAGCGGCGCAGCGGCTTGCTTTTGGCGAACTGGATCTCGACGGGGACCTCCAGGCTGAAATCCTCCGGCGCCCCCGACTGGATCACCTTGCCGCGCACGACCACGGCCGGGGCCTTCCCTTCGACCGAGTGCTCCAGCTTGAGCGAGGGAATGCCGGTGCCGTAGACCCACTGGTCGAAGAAATTCTCAAGCTGCGGATCGGGCGAATCCGCGGGATGGAATTCCGCCGCCAGCCGGCGAAACTGCTCGGTGGAGACGGGCCGGTACTGGTAGCGCCGCCGGAGCTGCCCCAAGAGGGCCAGGAAGCGCTCGTCGCCCAAGCGGCGGCGCAGCATGTGCAGCACCCAGGTTCCCTTGTCGTAAATGATCGTCCGCCAGGCGCCGGGCGCTTGCGAGACCCGCAGCCGGACGCCCCAAACCAGCGGGCCGACGGACTCCAGCTCGCGGCCCTCCTCGGTCTTGGCCAGCAGCCGCTTGCGGTACTCGGCCAGCACCGCATCCACCGCCCGGGGACCCTTGCGTTTCTCCAGCCAGAGCAGGGCCGAGTAGTTGGCCAGCGCCTCCATCAGCCACTCGTCCCGGTAGCGGGCGCTGGTGACGATGTTGCCCCACCACTGGTGAGCGGTCTCGTGGGCGTGCAGGATCTCGGAAAAGAAGGTCTGCTGGTACTCGTCGCGCACCGCCGCCGGCCGCTGGCCGGGTTCCAGGTAGGCCAGTGTGGACAGATAGACCAGGCCGGGGAAACCCTGCCCGAAGGTTCCGGGGATGGGCGACACGATCAGGGTTTTCAAGGGCGGCGGGCCGAAGCATCCGGCCATGAACTCCAAGCCGGCGGCGATCTCCGAGGCCACCTGCTGGAGGCGCGCGGCGGGGTCGGGGCGGGGCGGCTCCAAGGTCACGGGCGTGGCGCCGGCGGGCGGCCGGGCGGTGCGGGGCCAGGGCGTCGTGGGCGGGGGCGCGATCAACACAGGCTGCGGCCGGGGCTCCAAGGCCCGCTCCAGGCGCCGGTTGGCGTACACCTCGACCACGTAGCCGCCGCGCGAGACCCGCTCGCGCAGGAAATCGCCCAGGTTGAAGGCTGCCAGGCGGATGGGCGCGTTCACCCGGCGCTCGGTGATCTTCCAGGGTCCTTCCTCGAGCTCCTCCGCCAGATCGCCGTTAGCCACCAGGCTGAGCTCCTTCGGGTAACGGAAGGTCAGGTCGTAGCGCGCGAAATGCAGGCCGGCGTTGGGATACCAGGAGCCGCGCGCCCCCACGTAGTAGACGCGCTGCCCGGCTTCCGAGACCACGGCGCCCTCGTGGCGGAACTCGATCTCGTACTCGCGGCGGGCCTCCAGCGGCCGGGCGGGCGTGACCACGAAGCTGGCGTTGCCGTCCCCCCGGATCAGATTCACGCGCAGCGAATCGGGCTGGAGCACCTGAGCGGGCTCGCCCTGAATGAGCACCTCGCCCACCCGCATGCGGGGCGAGATCTGGAAGGTGAGCACGCGGGCGGCCGCCGAGGGGGTCAGCCGCGCCCGGGTGACCACCCTCAAGCGCAGGTCGGGCTCCAGCGTGGCCTGGATCTTGTAGTGGCTGATCGAGAACTCCGGCTCGGGCTCGCGCGGCGGACGCCGCCGGAACGAGCGAGCCGTGAAATTGGTCCAGTAATCGAAGAACGCCCGATCCTCGCGAAAGACCACCTGGCCCACCGTGATTTGCTCGCGCGCCTGGGGATCGTAAAAGCAATCGAAATTGCCCAGCTTGTTGCCGGCCAGCGCGGCGTAGAAAAAGCCCTCCTCCAGGGGGCGCCCGGAGAGCAGGTCGGCCACCAGGCGGACCTGAAAGCTCTCCAGGAAATTGCGCAGGACCAGATCCCATTGCCGGGCCATCAGCAGGCCCATCTCCGGGCTGGGCGCGGGCTCGGCCCGGGCCCGCATCTGCCGCATGAGCACCGCGTCAGTGTCGTCGGTGAACACCAGCACGGCGGAGCGGAAGTGCTCGCTCAGGTTGGGAGTTTCGGCGAAGAAGGCCAGCGACCGGCGCTCCGAGCGATGGGGCGGAAACAGCAGCACCTCGGCGTCGCCGCCCTCGATTTCCGCCGAGAAGACGGCCGCAATCCGGCGCCCGCGGACGGGCTTGCCGAAGATCAAGTAGCCGTCGGTGAAGAAAAGGCGCAGATCCTCGCGGTTGAACCGCAGCTCCCGCACCCGGTAGCACTGCTCAGGATCCAAGCCCGCCTCCAGGGCCTCGCGCGCCGCCTCCGCCGGGTGGGCCTCGGCGGCCAGAGCCCCGGCCGCCAGCGCCGCCAGGATGAGCATCGCCCCCACGCTTTCAGTGTACAAGGCGCCGGGGATCCCCCGCCCCGCCGCCGGGCCGCCCGGCCGCTTATACTGCGGGAGAGGGCGGCGAACGAGCCCGGCGGGACGGCGGAGGATGATTTCCCGGCCGCAATTCTGGCTGCTGATGCTGGCGGCGCTGGGGCCGCCGGCGCGCATCGAGCCCAGGGTTTATCCCTACCGCTGGGTCTATGTTTCGCGCAGCCTGCAAACCGACCAGCATGTCGAGGACATCCGGCGGATCGGCGCCATTGCCGCCCAACACGGCTTGAACGGTCTGGTGCTGGCGGCCGGGCTGGATCGCCTGGATCTGCAACCGCCGGCCTACTTCGAGCGGCTGCGCCGGGTGCAAGAGATCTGCCGCGAGTTGGGCCTGGAGCTGATCCCCATCATTTTCTCGGCCGGCTACGGCGGCTCGGTGCTGGCCCATGATCGCCATCTGGCCGAAGGCCTGCCCGTGCGCGAGGCGCTGTTCGTAGCTTCTGAGCAGGAAGCCCGGCTGGTCCCCGATCCCGCCCCCGAGTTGATCAACGGGGGCATGGAGGAATTCGACGGCCATCGCCTGCGGGGCTACCGGCTCCAGGACCAGCCCGGCGAGGTGAGCTTCCCGGACACGGAGGTCTGCCACGAAGGCCGGGCCTCGTTGCGTTTCGAGAATTTCACCGCGAATCCGAACGGGCACGGCCGGTTGATGCAGGAGATCGCAGTGCGGCCGTACCGTTGTTACCGCGTCAGCTTCTGGCTGAAGACCGAGGAGCTGGCGCCGCCCGGGGCCTTCCGCCTTCAGGTGCTGGGCACGGACGGCCGGGCCCTGGCGCCGTGGAATGCGGCCGCGCCGGCCACCACCGACTGGCGCCGGTTCGTCTGGGGCTTCAACAGCCTGGATCGAGAGCGCGTGCGCCTCTACCTGGGGGTCTGGGGCGGGCGCTCAGGACGCTTCTGGGTGGACGATTTGCGCGTCGAGGAGGTCGGCCTGCTCAACGTGCTGCGCCGGCCGGGAACGCCTGTGAGCGTGCGCGCCGAGGAGTCGGGCTTCGAGTACGAGGAAGGCCGCGATTACGCCCCCCTCGCCGATCCCCAGCTCAGCTTTCGCTTCGATCACGAGCCGCCGGCGATCCGCCTGTTGCCGGGAGGGCGCATCCGGCCGGGGGAGCGCCTGCGCGTGGATTACTATCACGGCATGGCGGTGAACGACGGCCAGGTGAGCGTGTGCATGTCCGAGCCGAAGCTGTATGAGATCTGGCGCGAGCAGGTGCGCCTGATGCGCCAGATCCTGGGGCCGCTGCGCTTCTTCCTGCTTTCGATGGACGAGATCCGCGCCGGCGGGTCCTGCCTGGCCTGCAAGCGGCGCGGCCTTTCGATGGCGGAAATCCTGGGCGACTGCATCACGCGGCAGTTCGAGATGCTGCGCGAGGCCAATCCGGAGGCCGAGATTTTCGTCTGGTCGGACATGCTGGACCCCAATCACAACGCGCGCGCCGGCTACTACCTGGTGGATGGCGATTATGAGGGCTCTTGGTGGTACGTTCCCCAAGAGCTGGGCATCGTCACCTGGCACTACGCCAAACGCCGCGAGAGCCTGGCCCACTTTTCCAGCCTGGGCTTCCGCACCCTGGCGGGCGCTTACTACGACGGCGACACGCTGGAGAACCCGCGGGGCTGGCTGGAGGCGCTGGACGAAACCCCCGGGGCGACAGGCATCATGTACACCACCTGGCAGAACAAGTACGACTTGCTGGCCGCCTTCGGGGACTTGGTGTCGCAGCCGCGCTGACGCCGGCCGGGGCCGCTCAGCGGCTCGAGGTATACACGCTGTAACGCGCCACATCCCGGTAGCCCAGCTTCCGGTAAAGCGAAACGCCTGCGGCGGTGGATTGCAGCACGCTCTGCTCGAGGCCGGAAGCGGCCTGGGCCCGCCCCAGGGCATGGCGCACGATCGCCTCGGCGCAACCCTGCCGGCGGAAGGCGGGCAGCGTACCCACCGCGTAGAGGCCGATCACCCCGCCGGCCACGCGGGTGGCCGCCGTGGCCACCGCGCAGCCGTCCCAGTAGGCGACCCAGCCGGCGAGGCCGTCCTGCCAGGTCTGCTCGGCGCCGTAAATCTGGCGCGAGACGGCGGCCGGCACCTCGAAGGCGGCCGACATCAGGAACTGGAAGGCCTGCCGGGTAACCTCTTCCTCCACCGGCCGGAAAGTCAGCGGAGGCAGGGGTCGGGAAGGCGGGCGCAGTCGGCCGGCCGCCATGCCCGGCATCTGGATCAGCAAACGCAAACCGGCCTCCTCCCCTACCCGCCAGGCCCGCTTGCGCAGCCGCCCCTGCAACCACTCCTCGCACAGCCAGAGCGACCAGGGGAGATCCCGCCGGCGAAAATAGCCGGCGGCAGGTTCGACCCGGCTGCGCAGTTCCTCGGCGGTCTCCACCGGCGAGGTCAACAGGGCGGCGTTGAAAGTGCTGAAGCGCACTCCCGAGCAGACGACGGCCAGGCCCGGGAACTGCCGCACTTCGCCGTCCGGGCGGGCCCGGCCGAAGACGCCGAGGGTGGCGCGCAGGTTCTCCTCCATCGCCTGAAAGCCGCACATCGCCCGAGCGCCTCGTCCGCGTTCGAACTCATCACAGCAAACTCACCGGGTCCACATCAATCACCAGGGCGGTGGCGGGCCAGCTCTGCTCGAGGGCGTAGCGGCGCAGGGCGTGCAGCGTTTCGCCCAGGGCTTTGCGGCCGGCGGCTTTGATCAGCAATTGATAGCGATACTCGTTTTTGAGCTTGGGCACGGGGGCCTCGGCCGGGCCGAGGATCTTCAGGCCCTCGGGCGGCGGCGTCAGCCGCTCGCTCAGTTCGGCGCTCCTCTTGAGGGCCTCTTCCCGGCGCGGGCTGCGCAGGAGCACGTTGGCCAGCACGCTGAAGGGGGGATAGCGCATCAGGCGCCGGAACTGGATCTCCTTCTGGTAGAACAGCTCGTAGTTCTGGGCGGCGGCGAAGCGGATGGCGTAATGATCGGGGTTGATGGTCTGAATGAGGACCGTGCCGGGCAGCTCGCCCCGGCCGGCGCGCCCGGCCACCTGGGTGAGCAGTTGGAAGGTGCGTTCGGCGGCGCGGAAATCGGGCATGCCCAGGCCCACATCGGCCGAGACCACGCCCACCAGGGTGACGTTGGGGATGTCGTGCCCCTTGGCGATCATCTGGGTTCCCACCAGGATGTCGAAGCGGCCCTCGCGGAAGGCGGCCAGGATGGTTTCGTACTGGCGACGCCCGCTCACCGTGTCGCGATCCATGCGCGCGATGCGCGCCTTGGGAAAGTGGCGGTGCAGCTCCTCCTCGACGCGCTCGGAGCCGGTCCCGATGAAGTAGATGTGCTCGCTGGAACAGTTGGGGCAGACCGAGGGCGGCCGTTGGGCGTAGTTGCAGTAATGGCAGAGCAGGCGGTGGTCCCGGCGGTGGTAGGTGAGAGTGACCGCGCAGTGGATGCATTCGATTCGGTGGCCGCAGGCCCGGCAGGCGGCGAAGCAGGCGAAGCCGCGGCGGTTGAGCAGGAGCATGGTCTGCTCGCCGCTGTCCAGGCGGGCGGCGATCTGCTCCAGCAGGCGGCGGGAGAAGACCGACTGCCGGCGGGTCTGGAGGAACTCGGCGCGCATGTCAATGATTTCCACCGAGGGAAGGGGGCGGCGCTCGATGCGCTCGGGCAGGGTGAGCAGAACGTACTTGCCCCGGGCGGCGTTGTAGCGGCTCTCCAGGCTGGGGGTGGCCGAGCCCAGCACGACGCAAGCGCCGGCGGCCTGGGCGCGGACGACGGCCACGTCCCGGCCGTGATAGCGCGGGGTCTCCTCCTGCTTGTAGCTGTGGTCGTGCTCCTCGTCCACCACGATCAGGCCCAGATCCTTGACCGGCGCAAAGACGCCCGAACGGGTGCCCACCACCACGGGGGCGGCGCCCGAGCGGATGCGGCGCCACTGCTCGGCGCGCTCGGCGTCGCTGAAGGCCGAGTGGAGGATGGCCACGCGGTCGCCGAAGCGGTGGAAGAACTGGCCGGCCACGGCGGGGGTGAGGGCGATTTCGGGGACCAGCAGGAGGGCGCCGCGGCCCAAGGCCAGGGCGGCCTCAATGGAGCGCAGGTAGACTTCGGTTTTGCCCGAGCCGGTGACGCCGTGCAACAAAAACACCTGGAATTGTCGGGACCGGAGCGCCCCCAGGATCCGCTCGTAGGCCGCCTGCTGCGCCCCGTTCAGCACCGGCGCCTCTCGCGCCGGCGCCGGCGCCGACAGCGGGCTTTCCATCCGCAGCCGCAGCACTCCCCGCCGCCCCAGCGAGCGCGCCGCCGAAGCGGCGTGGCGCACCTGCTGCTCGAGCTGCCGCAGATTGTGCCAGCCCGGATGCAGCTCCAGCCAAGCCAGCAACTCCCGCTCGGACTTGCGGTATTTGCCTTCCGGAGGCGGCCCGGCCAGTTCCACGCGCAGCCGCTCGGAGGGGGAGCGGAACGGGTCCCGCAGCCCCTCGACGTCTTCGGCCTGAATGAAACCGCGCCGCTCCAGAGCCCGGATCGCCGACTCGGCTTGAAGCAGCTTTCGGGCGATGGTCGAGGCGGCCAGCGGCCGGAACTCCAGCATGCGCAGCAGCTCCACGGCCGGACCCTGATCGGCGCCCGCTCCGCTCAACTGCCGCAACGCGTCCCGGCCCGCCTCGGTGAGGGTGTAAACCTTGCCCCGGCGCAGCTCGCCGCCCAGCGGGACCATCACTCGCAGGACCTCCCCCAGCGGGGCGCAATAATAGCGGGCGATCCAGCGGGCCAGCTCCAGCAGCGGTTCTTCCAGCGCAGGCGTTTCCTCCAGCAACCGCAGCGCCTGGCGGGCGGGCTTCTCGGGAGCCTCGTCGTGGCAGCGCAGCACGAATCCCACCAGCTTGCGCGGGCCGAAAGGCACCAGCAGCCGGCAACCCGGGCGTACGCGGCGCCCCAAGGTTTCCGGCAGGGCGTAGGTGAAGGGCTGGTCCAGAGGGACCGGCAGGCTGACGTCGCAATAGGCCGGTGTCGAGACTTCCGGCGCCGGGCTGTGTTGTAATTCCATCAGGAGACTACGGAAGCCATGAAACGCGCATTCTCTATGCTAGCCCTATGGTGCGCCGCTGCGCTGATGGCTTGCGGGGCGGCCATTGACGGCAAGTGGACGGCCCGGTTCGAGCGCAAGGACCCCCAAAAAGGAGTCGTCACCGTCGAGTTCCTGCTCGAGTTGAAAGCGGAAGGCGGCAAACTGACGGGCAGCGTGACGCGCACGGCCGGACGCCGCTCGCTCAGCACGGCCATCGAGAACGGCAAGATCGAGGGAGACCGCTTCTCTTTCATCACCGTGCAGAAGAGCGCCAAGGGAGAGCAGAGGTTCCTCTGGGAGGGCGTGATCGCAGGCGACGAGCTGAAGGGCACGCGGCAGGCGGAAGGCCGCCGGCGAGGCGCGCCCTTCACGGCCAAACGGAACCCCTGAGGCCCCGATGGACTACCGGTTTTTCGAGGACCTGCGCGCCGAGGTGAGCGTCCCGCCGGACGGCATCCTCAGCCGCACCCTGCACAACGACGAGCAGCTCAAGGTGGTGCTGTTCGGCTTTGCGCCGGGGGAGGAGCTCTCCGAGCACACGGCGGCCAGCCCGGCGGTATTGCACGTGCTGGAGGGCGAAGTCGGCTTGAAGCTGGGCGATCAGATGCGCCAGGCCCGCGCCGGCGCCTGGGTCTGGATGCCCCCGCAGTTGCCCCACAGCCTGCGGGCGCACACTGCGGCCGTCCTCCTGCTGCTGCTGATCAAGACGGCGCGGCCTTGACCGGGCGGACCCCGCCGCCTCGCGCGGCGGAGGCTACATCCGCCCGGCGACCTTACGGGCCACGGCGATCAGGGCGTCCTGCGAGGAGAGCCCCGGTCCCTCGACCGTGACCCAGGAGTCTCCTTTCACCATGTAGAGGGCCACGCCCATCGGCGCCAGGTAAGCCCGATCGCCCACCCCCTCCAGCTTGCCGCCGTATCCGGGGCCCGGGGGCAGCCCGGCGGTCAGGGCCTTCATGGTGATTCGGTAGGTGGCCTCCGCAGACGCCGCGTCACCCCACTGCACGCGTATCAGCAACAGCAGGCCGCCGCTCTTGTGGGCCGATTGCGCTCCCAATCCCTTGGCGAACTGCTGGGCCTGCCGGGCGAACTCCTCAGGGCTGACGTCCTGGCCGCTGCGCAACTTGGCCAGCGCCTCGCCCGCTTCTGCCTCGCCTTTCGAGGCCACTTCGGCCGGGTTGCCGTAATAGCGGCAGGCGCCTTCGTCCCGCTCGAGCCGTTCGACGGCGACGCCCGCAATCTGCGCCGCTTCCTCCCGGCTCAACAGCGAACAGACATCGGCGGTGCGTCTGGCCGCCGGCCCTGTGGATGGCTGGCCCGAGACTCCCAGCTCGGAGGCCACTTGTTGGGCCTTGTGCTTGATCCGGTAGCCCGCGTAGACCAGGCCGCCCACCACCAGCACGCCCAGCAAGACCACGACCCCGCCCGCAATCAGCACGACTTTGGCCAGGCCGGAACCGCCACCGGCAGGCGGCGCGGGCGCAGGGCCCTGAACCGGCTGCCCAGACGGGCTCAGCCGGGCTCCGCAATGCGTACAGAACGGCGCAGTCGTCTGGACCGGCCGCCCGCAACTGGTGCAAAATCCCATCCTCCCCTCCTTAGGCGCGCACCTCCGCCGGGGACGTCAATTCCAGGCCGGGTTCCCCGCCGTAGCGCCCGGTGCGGCCTCGAGCCATCTTAGCAATTCAGAGGGCTGCGCGCCCGGGGTCGGCAAGAGACCTTATTGGCGAGGGCCGGCGTTCTCACTGCGGCCGGCCAGGGGCTTGACGACCGGTCCGCCGCAGACGCCCACTCCCACGTTCAATAAGGCGTGCAGGAAGTTGTAGACCAGCGCGTAGACCATCTGCTCGCTCACCGGCTGGCGGCCGGGCAGGCGAAAGCTCACGGGCAGCTCCTTGAGCACCTGCACGCGCACCGCATCGCGCGCCGGGCGTCCCCAGCGGTCCGTCGAGTTGCCGATCAGCAAGGGGGTCTGGAGCACCGTGCCGGTCTGGCCGTCCACGTAAAACTGGCAGCGGGAGAACCAGCCGAGATTGCCCGGGTCGGCGGCGTCGAACAGCAGCAAGGGCGCCTTGCGTCCCGGGGCGGAGAGATCCAGCGCCAGGGCCCGCTTGAGGTCTTCGATCCGGCACTGGAAACCGGCCTGGCGGGCGACGTCGGCCAGGACGTTGCCGTCCAGCTCGAGCAGGATGTACTTGTGCTGCCCGGCGTGCACTACCTGCATCCGATAGCTATTCTACCGGCTTTCGCGACCGCAGCGCTTCGGCGTAGGCCTCCAGGGTGGGCTGGTCGAAGAGCACGAAGATCACCTCGCGCACGCGGGTCTGCGGGCGCTCCAAGTGGCGGCAGACGGCATCCACCGCCACCGCCGCCGCCTCGCGGACCGGATAGCCGAAAGCCCCCGTCGAGATGGAGGGAAAACTCACGACGCTCAAGCCGCGCTCCTCGGCCAGATTCAGACAGGTGGCGTAGCAGGAGGCCAGCAGGGCGGCTTCGCCCTCGCCGCCGCCCCGCCAGATCGGGCCTACGGCGTGGAAGACGTAGCGGGCGGGCAGCCGGCCGGCGGCGGTCACCACTGCGCTGCCGGTGGGACAGCCGCCCTGCCGGGCCCGGATTTCGTCAAGCTGGGCCATGATCTCGGGGCCGCCCGCCCGGTGAATGGCCCCGTCCACCCCGCCGCCCCCGCGCAGGCCGGCGTTGGCCGCGTTGACGATGGCGTCGGCCGGGACGCGGGTGATGTCCCCTACCACCAGCCGCAAGATCTTTCCGCCTGCGAACTCCCGCTGCATCGGGATATATCTTAGTAGATGTGGCCCCCGCCCTGGTTCTCTTCGACATTGACGGCACGCTGATCCGGCGGGCCGGCCCCGAGCACCGGCTGGCGCTGATCGAGGCGATCCGGCAGGCCACCGGGCTTCAGACCACCACCGATCACATTCCTCTGCACGGGATGCTGGATCCGGACATCATTCAGCGCATGTTGGCGCGGGCGGGCGCCTCGCGGGCCTCGATCCGCCGGGCCATGCCGGAGATCATCCGGCGGGCGCAGGCCCTCTATGCAAAGGGCGGCCCCGACCTGCGGCGCAAGGTCTGTCCGGGCGTGCGCCCTCTGCTGCGCGGCCTGGAGCGGCGGGGCGCGGCCATGGGATTGGTGACGGGCAATCTGACGCGGATCGGATGGAAAAAAGTCGAGCGGGCCGGGCTGCGGCCGTATTTCCGCCTGGGCGCTTTCGGCGAGATGAGCCGCGACCGGGCGGGCCTGGTTCGGCTGGCGCTGGCCGAGGCGCGGCGCAGGAGCTGGATCGGGCGGACCACGCCGGTGTGGATGGTAGGGGACGCCCCGGCCGACGTCCGGGCGGCGCAGGCCAACGGCGTGCGCGCGCTGGCCGTGGCCACGGGGGTCACCGGATGGGACGAGCTGGCCGCGCTGGGGCCGGATCTGCTCGTGAAGGACCTGCGCGGGCTTCGCCCGGAGACGCTGCTGTGAAGGACCGATGGCGGGAAGCGCAGAGCCTGGCCGTCAAGCGGGCCGAAGTCGAGTTCCATAATTTCGCCTCCCTGGGGGAGCCCGAACGGGCCACGGCGGTCTACCGGGAGGAGAACCTGCGGCGAGGCGCGCTGATCCGCGAGCACCTGGCCTTCATCGGAGCGCTGTCGCCGTTTCTGGAGATCGGGGCCAACGCCGGGCACACCAGCTACATGCTGGCGAACGAGTTCGGCGCCGAAGGCTTCGCGCTGGATCTGTCGGCGGACGCCCTGCGCTGGGGCGCCGCCTTGCAGGAGCGCTGGAACCTGGCGCGGGCTCCCATCCGGGTGGCGGGCGACGCCCTGCGCCTTCCCTTCCGCGACGGTTCGCTCCGCCTGGTGGCGGCCTTCCAGATGCTCAGCCAGTTCATGGACATCGAGGCGGTGGTGCTGGAGGTCAAACGCGTGCTGGCGCCCGGCGGCGTGTTTCTGTTTGCCGAGGAGCCGCTGCGGCGGCTGCTGACGCTGGGCTTGTATCGCTGCCCGTACTACGAGCGCATGAAGCCCTGGGAACGCCGGTTGTATCGCTGGGGTCTGCTCGGTTACCTGGTGCGGGATGTGATCGGGGCCGAACAAGAGGAGAGCTTCGGCATCCGCCAGAACCATTCGATGTATCTGAGGGATTGGCACCGCCTGACGGTCAAGCACTTCGCGGCCTGCCGATATCAGATCTTCGTGCCGGAGCGGGGGCCGGGCGAACGATGGGTGAAGAAGGCGGCCGTGCGGTGGGATCCTTACCGCTCCCAGTGGCGCGCGGCGCACTTGCTGGGCGGCGCCCTGGCGGCGGTTTGCCGCAAGGAGGGCGAAGCGGAGGCGGCGCCGGCCGGCATGGAGCGGTTCGAGCGATTGCTGCGCTGCCCGGACTGCGCCTGCGAGCTGCGGCGCGAGCCTTCGGAAACGCTGGTCTGCTCGGGTTGCGGCTATCAGGCGCCGCTGGAAGGCGGCGTCTACAATCTGTTGCCCTCGGCCGAGAAAAAGGAACTCTACCCGGGCGAGCGGGACGATTTGATTGACTTTTCCCGTCCCGGCCACGAGCGGCTGCTGGGCGAGGGTTTCTACGAGCTGGAGGGAGTCTTCGGCAACAAGTACCGCTGGATGGGCGAGCGGGCCGAAGCGCGGCTGGCGCGCGTGACGCCCGGGGGGCAACGGCTGCGGATCCGCGGCTACGCCCATGAAATGGCGTTCCGGCAGGGCCGGCCGGTGAGGCTGGCGGTGCGGGCCAACGGACGGGACCTGGGCGCCCGGACGCTGGACCGCCCCGGGCTGTTCGTCTACGAAGCGGACCTGCCCGAGGCCGACCAGTACCGGATCGAAATTGCGGCCGAACCCCGCTGGCAAGCGCCGGGCGACGACCGCGTTTTCACGGTCAACTTGAGTATGATTCGCCTGGCGCCGCGCGAAACAGAAAAATAATCGCGCGCCGCGGCCGGAAATGTAGTAAGCTGGCAGAAGCCGGGATGCTACCGTGATCTGCTCCGAAGCTTGTTCGACCTTACACGTTTACCTGTTGAAGCCCTCCAAGTATGACGATGACGGATTTGTGATTCGTCACTGGCGCGGCGTGGTGCCCAGCAACACCCTGGCCTGCCTGCACGGATTGACCGAAGACGTACGGCGGCGGCGGGCGCTGGGCGAGGTGGAGTTGAAAGTCCACGCGGTGGACGAGACCGTCTCCAAGATCCCGCTGGAGCGGATCGCGGCGCGGCACCGCCCGCCGCGGCAGCGCGTGCTGGCCTGCCTGGTGGGAGTGCAAAGCAATCAGTTCTGCCGGGCGGCGGATCTGGCCCTGGCGCTGCGGGAGCGCGGGGTGCAGGTCATGATCGGGGGCTTCCATGTCAGCGGGATGCTGGCCCTGTTTCCCGAGGGTTCGCCCGAGATCCTGCGGCTGATGGAGGCGGGCGTCAGCGTGGTGGCGGGCGAGGTCGAGGAACGCTGGGAGGATTTGCTGCGGGAGGCCAGCCGGGGGCGCTTGCGGCCGCTGTACCGGTTTCTGGAGACGCCGCCCGATCTGTCCCGGGCGCCGCTGCCCCGCGTCGAGCGCCGCCTCATGCGCCGCTTCGTTTCGGCCAACTACCGCACCATGGACTGCGGGCGGGGCTGCCCGTTCAACTGCTCCTTCTGCACCATCATCAACGTGCAGGGGCGCAAGAGCCGCTACCGGGCGCCGGAGTGCGTGCTCCAGGCGATCCGGGAAAACTATCGCCGGGAGGGGGTCACCGTCTACTTCTTTACGGACGACAACTTCGCGCGCAATCCGGCCTGGGAGGCGATTTTTGACGGCCTGATCGGCCTGCGCGAGCGGGAAGGCATCGCCGTCGAGTTCATGATGCAGGTGGACGCGGTGGCCCATCGGATTCCCCGCTTCCTGGAGAAGGCGGCGCAAGCCGGCTGCCGGACGGTGTTCATCGGCATGGAGAGCCTGAATCCGGGCAACCTGCAAGACTCGGGCAAGACGCAGAACCGGGCCCAGGACTACAACCAGTTGATCGCCGCCTGGCGGTCGGCGGGCGTGAAGACCCATGTGGGTTACATCATCGGCTTTCCGCGCGACACCGAGGAGAGCGTGCGCCAGGACGTGGAGCGGCTGATTCGCGAGGTGCAGCCGGACCAGGCCAGCTTCTTCATGATGACGCCGCTGCCCGGCTCGCGCGACCATCAGCGACTGCTCCAGCGGGGCGTGGTGCTGGACGCCGATTACAACAACTTCGATTCCTGCCACACGGCGATGCCCCATCCGCGCATGACGGGGGAGGCCTGGAAGCGCGCCTACGAGGAAGCCTGGCGCAAGTTCTACAGCTTCGAGAACATGAAGGCCATCCTGCTGCGCGCCCACCCGGACAACTACTGGGACATCTTCAAGAACCTGTTCTGGTACAAAAACTCGATCGTCAACGAGGGCGCGCATCCCATGCTCACCGGCATCTTCCGGCTCAAGGACCGCCTCAGCCGGCGCGCCTGCTTTCCGCGCGAGAGCCTGCCGGCCCACCTGGCCCGGCGCTGCCGTGAAATCTACGCCTACCTGCGCGGCGTCTTGCGCCTGACCCTGGAGATGGAGGAACTCTGGCTGGCCACCCGGCCGCGCAGCGAGACCGAGCGGCGCGTGCTGGAGGAACTGGAGCGGATGCGGGCGGGGCTGCGCCGCGGGCTGCGCCTCGGCGAGCTGCAAGCCGCCTATCTGCGCGCCAAGGCCTACCTGCCGTCGCTGGAAGTGCCCTCGCGCCTGCGCCTGGCCTGGGAAGCCGTCTCTTTGCAGGGGACGGGGCGGCTGCGCGACACGCGGCGCGATCTGACCCGCTTCTGGATCAGATTGCGCTGGCGGGTGCGCCGGGGTCGCATCGAGGCGCTGCTGCGCCTGGATCAGATCGCCTGGAACGCCCTGCGCGAGTTCCGGCTGGCGGCGGGCTTTTTGGTGGCCCTGATGACCCGCGGGGCCTGAGGCCCGAATCGTGGCTTATCATCCGCAGGGGGTGCGGTTCGTGCTGACCGCGCCGGAGACCGAAAGCACCGAGCAGCAGTTCAGCCCCTGGAAGCAGATGGTCTACGCCTCGGTGCCCGCGCAGTTCGCGCCCCGTTTCCTCTACCGCAAGAATCTGCGCCAGCCGGCGGCGCCGGACGGCTCGGCCCTGGTGATGCCTTACGGAGTGCGCGTGGTGGAGGCTCTGCTCGGCCGCTACTATCCGGCCGAGGACGTGGTGGCCTGCCACCCCGATCAGCTTGATCGCTTCGTGGGGCCGCGCACGCGGGCGGTCGGAGTCGGCGTGCACAATCCGATCGGCGCGGCCTTCTCGACCGGCGTCTACAGCAACATCTTCGGCAGCACCGCCCGCCCGATCAACGCCTACGAGACCGAGCGCCTCTTCCATCATCCTGCGCTCCGCAAGCACCGGCCGCGGATCATCGCCGGCGGGGCGGGAGCCTGGCAGATCGAGAGGACGGGCGCCGCCCGGCGGCTGGGCGTGGACTGCACGCTCATCGGACGGGGAGAAGCCGTGGCGGTGGAGTTGTTCCGCCTGGCCGACCAAGGCGAAGCCCTGCCCGAGGTGGTTCGCGCGCCGGAGCCGGCGCCCGGACAATTGATCGTGCCCCGCAGGCGCTCGACTTTCGGCGTCCTCGAGATGACGCGCGGCTGCGGGCGGCAGTGCGCCTTTTGCACTCCCACACTCGAGCGGCGGATCAGCCTGCCGCAGGAGATGCTGCTGGAGGCGGTCCAGGCCAACGTGCGCGAAGGCGGCCGGGTCATCTTCCCGGTCTCCGAAGACCTGTTTCTCTACCAGGCTTCCTCGCCCTTCTACATCCCGAATGCGGACGCCCTGGTGAGCTTCTATGAATCGGTGGCGGCGGCGCCGGGGGTGGACTACGTTCCCCTGTCCCACGCCACGATCGCCCCGGCGGTGGTGAATCCTCATCTGATCCGGGAGCTTTCGCGCATTCTGCTGCCCAAGAGCGTGCTGCGCAATCCGGCTTCCAGCGATCCCGACAAGCGGTTCCTCTCCCCGCTGATCGGGATCGAGACGGGCTCGGCGCGCCTGGCGGCTCTCACCATGCCGGGCAAGGCGCTGCCCTACGACATCCGCGACTGGCAGGAGATCGTGCTCACAGGCATGGAGGTTCTCAACCGCTACAACTGGTTTCCGGTGTGCACCTTCGTGGTGGGCCTGCCCGGGGAAACCGAGGACGACTTACGCGCCTCCCTGGATTTGCTCCAGCGGTTGCGGCGCTACAAGGCGCTTTACGTGCCCTCGATCTTCACGCCCCTCGAGCAGACCCGGCTGGCCGACGGGCGGGCGCTGAAGCCGCGCGAACTGACCCGGCTGCAATGGGAGTTCATCCTGACGGCCTGGCGCATGAGCCTGGATTTCGCGGTGGTGCGCAAGCGCTCGAACCTGGCCTGGAAGCTGGGCATGTACGGCTTTTATTACGCGCGCGGCCGCTGGGTGCACGGTCCCGAATTCAAGTACCCGGCCCTGCGGTTCGCCGGGGTTTCCGAAGACAAGCTGGCTGCCCATCTTTACCTGAAGCTGGGCGCAGCGGAGCCGGAAGACCGGGCGGCGCGGCCGCCCCGGCTGATCGCCAAGCACGCTCGCCTGGGATCGGTGACGGCGGCCGCGGCAGGCGACTCCCCGGGGGCCGCTTGAGAGCGCCGGCTGGGCGCTAAGGTATACTGGGCAATCGAAATCCTCCCGGAGGCGACGCGAGGCGAGAGTGGCGCTCTGCGCGAATCCGGAGGGGGAGCCGGAGATGTGGGTCATCGCAGTGATCGTTTTGGTGGTGGCGGCCCTGGCGGTCTACGAGCTGCGGCTGCGCAAGCCGGATCAGTTCGTGCTCTACGAGGCGGACGGCGAGATCCGCCTGCGGCGGCGAGCCTTCTACCCCCGCCATTTCAGCCTGGCGATGCCGGCCGCCACGCAGCAGCTTGAAGTGAACCTGGAGGGAACTTCGCGCGGCAACATTCCCCTGCGCGCCTCCTTGGTGGTGACCGTGGCGCCCGCGCGGGATCATTTGACCAGCCTGGTGCGGGCGGGCGGCTGGCAGCAGGACGCCGTGGCCCGGGCCGCGCAAGCCTTCCAGGCGGCCATCCAGGGCTCGGTGAAGGAGTTCACCGAGCGGCGCGCGGTCGAGGAGATCTCCTCGGAGGCGCTGGGCGCGCACCTGGAGCAGCGCCTGGCCGTCGAGGCCCCCAAGTTCGGCCTGGAGATCGTCTCGCTCAGCGTGCAGGCGATCGAGCCGGCCGATCCCGCCATCGCCGAGGCCTTGCGGCAGCGGGAATCGGCCCGCATCCTCGAGCAAACCGAACTGCTCAAGCACCAGGCCCGGGTCTCGGCCGCGCGCGCTCGGATCGAGGCGGACGAACAGATCGCGCTCTCCGAGCACGAACTGGCCCGCAGGAAGTTCGAACTCCAGCGGATCGAACTGGAGCAGGAAGCCGCGCTGGCCGAGAAGCGCACCGAGGAGGAACTCAAGCGCAACCGGATGCGACTGGCCTTCGAGAAGGAGGAGATGGCCCTGCTGAAGACCAGTCCCGAGCTGCTGCTGCTGACCCCGCAGGCGGCCCGCCTGGCCGAAGCCAGCCAAAGCCTGAAGAACGCCCGCACCATCGTTTCCATCGGCGCCTCGGACGCCGAGTTGGGCTACCGGCTGTCGCGCATTTTCCAGCGCTTTCTGGACCTGGTGGATACCGACAAGCGGGAGCTGGGCGAGCAAGCGGGCCGGCAGAATCCCTGAGGCCGGCTGCGCCCTGCTAGCGCCGGTAGTGGTAGGACTCGCCCCAGCCCATCACCAGGAAAGGATAGGGGCTGCCGAACAGGCGGTTGTAAGTCTGCGTGTAGTCCTCGCGATGGGCCACCACGTGCCCCATCTCGTTCTCGTGGCCCGTGATGATCAACCGCGGGTTGACGCCCCGGGCCAGGCGGGGCAGGTCCGTCGTCCAGCAGTTGGGCAGCAGCACGTCCACCGCGTGCTGGTAGCCGATGTGCGCGATCCAATCGAAATCGCCGCCCGGGGCCTCCGAACCGGACTGATCGCCGGTGTGTACGACGGTGAACCCCTCCGGTGTCCTGACCAGGTGCACGTTGTTGATCACCCTTTCTCCCTGATGGCCGGGGTAGGCGACGACTTCGAGGACCTGATGCCCTTGCCGGACGGGAAGGCGGTGTACGAGGGAGGCGCTGCGCCGGGGCCGGCTCAAGCGGCCGGAGAATTCCGGGTGGTCCGCCCAGAGGCCCTCCGGCGCCACCACGGGCTTTGCGCGTTCCAGGAACAGCCGGACGACCTGCGAGCTGGCGTGGTCCCCGTGCACGTGGCTGATGAACAGCACATCGGCCTGCTGGGCGAGGCGCTCCAGCAGGGAGGGCTCGACGAGAAAGCCCCGCCCGGGCACGCCCGGCACGATGTCGAAGGCCAGCGATACCGAAGGGGTGCGAACCAGGAAGCCGTGGTTGTAAAGCTTCCAGATTCTCATGCCCTCGCTCACGGGCGTGCGTTCGATCTGGCTCACGGCGCTTTCCATCCGGGCGCGATAGAACTGCCGGACCAGGGGCTTGTCGGGCGCGGACTCGATATGCAGGATGTCGTCCAAACGAATCAAGGCCGCCCGGCGGACCGGGTGTTCGGGCCAGGCGGGAGGATACGTCTCCAGGATGTGTTGGACCCAACGCAGCGAGCGATCCAGCCACTCGTCCGGCGCATCGAGCAGCTCGGGGGCGACCAGGGCGCGGCGGGGCGATGAGACGAAGGAACCGGGAGGCGGCTGCGGGAGGGCGGCCGTGGCAACGAGCAGGCCTCCCAGCAGGAATCGGGCAAGGCGCCAGTGGGACATGCGGGCATTCTCCTGAAGGCGCACTCTAGCGCACCGTGCGGGTCAGAGGCTTGCGCAGCGGGGGAGGCTGGCCCGGGGGCGGCTCGGGTTCGGGGGGCTTCTCGGGGGCGGGGGGCGGCTCGGGCAGGCGCTTGGGCCGGGCGTTGAGTCGGGCGGCGATCAATTCCTCCTTGGCTTTCGCGTAGGCGGGAGTTCCGGGCTGGACGCCGCGGGCGCGGACCTGCTCGTCGGTGACCTCCAAGGCCAGGGGCAGGTATTTCTGGAGGTAATTCTTGATCCGATCCTGCACCAGCCGCAGCGAAGAGTACAGCAGCAGGAACAGGATTTGGTCGCCGGGCGCGCCGGCCAGGGCCAGGTAAAGCTGGGAGGGCTTGTGAAGCTTGGGGGATTTCAACTGCCGCTCCAGGCGGGCGGCGCGGCCCTCCAGCTTGCGCCACAACTCGACGTCCCGCCGGCCGAGCTTGACGGTGCGGATCAGGGCGGCCTTCTCCTTGGGGGCCAGTTTCTCGGTCAGCACGTGCAGGAACAGGCCGAGATTGTCCAGCCGGAAGTCGGCGCCGAAAGGCACCAGTTGGCGGGCCTTTTGGAGGCGGGCCAGACCCTGGAGATTGACCTTGGCCCCGGTCAGGGCCGGGCAGAACAGAGTCAGCAAGCCTTCGGCCTCCAGGCCGCGGACGACCTCGGCGGCGGCCGGGTCGTCGGCGATATGGCGGAGTTCATCGGCCAGCTTGCGCGGGCCGATGCGGCTCTCCAAGCCGGCCGCGCGCACGCGCTGGTACTGGAGCTGGGTTTTCTCTTCCACGGCGTAGCCCAACCGGGCTCGGAACCGGATGAGGCGCAGGATGCGGACCGGGTCGTCGAACAACGAGTAATTGGTGACCGCGCGCAGCTCCTGGTGCTGGATGTCGGCCACGCCGTTGGTGGGATCAATCAACAGGCCGCGCGAGGAGGGGTTCAGCGACAGGGCGATGGCGTTGACGGTGAAATCGCGGCAGCGCAGGTCCTCGTGGATGGTAGCAGGCGTGATCTCGGGCCGGCCGCCCGGACGGGGATAGCGTTCCTGGCGGGCCATGGCGATCTCGGCGGTGACGCCGCCGGGGAACAGCAACTCGGCGCTGCGGCGCAGCGAGTCGGAGGCCAGGATTTTGGCGCCCGCCTTGCGCGCCAGCGTGCGGGCCAGCTTGAGGGCATCGCCCTCGACGGTGAAGTCCAGGTCGCGGATGGGAAAGGCGCCCAGCATGTCGCGCATGGCGCCGCCGGTGAGGAACACCCGCATTCCCGCTTCGCCCGCGGCCGATTGCACTTCGCGAAGCACCCGGTTCTGATCGGTGTTCAGGTGGCTCTCCAGCATGAACATGTAATCGCTCATGGCTCGACGCTCACGGACTGAGGGTTATGGCCCGAGGGCCTGGCTGTGGGTTCACGCGCGCGGATGGTGCTCATCGAAGGTCTGCCGGAGCCGCGACCGCATCACGTGGGTGTAAATCTGGGTGGTGGAAATGTCGGCGTGTCCCAGCATCAACTGCACGCTGCGCAGGTCGGCCCCGCCCTCCAGCAGGTGGGTGGCGAAGCTGTGCCGGACGGCGTGCGGCCAGAGCCGTCGGGAAAGGCCGGCCCGCCGCCCGTGCCGGCCCAGCAGCTTCCAGAAAGCCTGCCGGGTGAGGGGCCCGCCGCGGGCGGTGACGAACAAGTAAGGGCTGGTACGCCGGCCCAGCAACGCGCCCCGGCCGCGGGCCAGATACGCCGCCAAAGCGGCCAGGGCCGGGCGGCCCACCGGAACCAGCCGCTGCTTGTTGCCCTTGCCGAGGACGCGCACCACCCCCAACTCGGAATTCAAATCGGATAAGTGCAGTTGACAGAGCTCGGAGACGCGCAGGCCGGAGGCGTACAGCAACTCGAGCATGGCCCGGTCGCGCAAGCCCAGGGCGGTGGCCGGATCGGGCGCTTGCAACAGGCGTTCGACCTCGGCCCGATTCAGGCAGGCGGGCAACTTGCCCCATTGCCGGGGCAGGGGCTGGCGGGCCGCGGGATCACTCGAGAGGATTCCCTCGCGCAGCAGGAAGCGAAAGAAATTCCGCAGGGTGCTCAGGTGGCGGGCGATCGAACGGCTGCTCAGGCCGCAAGCCTGGAGCCGGTCAAGGTAGCGGGCGAGCAACGCGGGGTCGGGGGGAGCGGACGGGGACTGGGAGCGGCAGAAGGCCTCCAGCCTGGCCAAGTCCTGCCGGTATGCCTCTATCGTGTTGAAACTCAAGCCCTTCTCGATCCGGCAAAAGCTCAAGAAGCGCTCGATCCAGACCGAGACGTCGGCCTCGGGCGGCATCGTGCCAATCATACAATAGTTGCGAAATTGTTTCTACCTCTCTGAGCCCCCTGGGGCGCCGCTGACCAGCGACCGCGGACCCGGCCGTCCGCCGCCGGGAGGGCTGCCTTGCAGGGCGCCGGGCCCAGCACGTATACTCATAAGTTCAATCCAAGCCGCCGCAGCGCCGGCCGCCCAGGGAGCGAGCGGCGCCCAGGCGCTCCGGGAGAGAAGAAGGGTCTCGAGACCATGCCCAAATCCCCTGAAGTGAATCGTCGCGATTTTGTCAAGACCGCCGGCGCCGTCGGGGCCGCCGCCGCGGTAGTTCGCCGGGTGGAGGGTGCGCCTGCCATTCCAACCGTGAAGGCGGCCAACAACCAGGTGCAGTTCGGAATGATCGGCACGGGGGGGCGCGGCCAGTACCTGCTGCGCCATCTGAATACGATGGACGGCGGCCGCTGCGTGGCCCTGTGCGACATCTACCAGCCCAATCTGGAAGCCGCCGTCAAGACCTCGCGCGACAAGCCCAAGGGGTATCTGGACTACCGCGAGTTGCTGGCTCGCACCGACGTTGACGCGGTCCTGATCGCCACCCCGCTGTACATGCACTTCCCGGTGACGCGCGACGCCCTGCTGGCGGGCAAGCACGTCTTCTGCGAAAAGAGCCTGGTGTTCAGGCCCGAGGAGGTGCATGCCTTGCGGGCCCTGGCGCGGGAGCGGCCCAAGCAGGTCCTGCAAGTGGGCCTCCAGCGGCGCTACTCGAAGTTCTACCAGACCGCCAAACAGATGATTGACAAGGGGATGCTGGGCCGGGTGACGCACGTGCAGGCCCAGTGGCACCGCAACCCCGGCTGGCGCATGCGCCCATCGCCCGACCCCAAGCGCCAGCGGGAGTGGAACTGGCGGCTGTTCCGGGAGTTCTCCGGGGGCTTGACCGCCGAGCTGGCTTCGCACCAGATTGACGTCGCCACCTGGATGTTCGGCGCCGAGCCGGAGTTCGTGGTGGGCGTGGGCAGCCTGGATACCATGAAGGACGGGCGGGACGTCTACGACAACATCCAGCTCATCTTCAACTATCCGGGCGGGCGCAAGCTGGTCTACACCGCCATCAGCACCAACAAGCACCTGCCGATCTTCCAGGGCACCCGGACCGAGTTCGGCGAGATCATCATGGGCACCGAGGGCACCATCGAGATCACGGTGGGCACCGACGACGAGCCGGCCATCGGGCTGTGGTATTACGAGCCCGGCCCGCCCAAGGTGGAGAAGGCCGCTCAGGTGAAGGAAAAGCCGGTGATCGCCGGGGCCACGCTGGCCTCCACCGGACGGGGCCAGATCGGGTTGCCCATCCTGTTCGAGCGCGACCTGATCACGGGACGGGAGTCCTTCCTGGCGCGCGAGCTCAAGTACGCGCGGCTCTGGCTGTACAAGCGGGGCATCATGGTGCCGGAGGAGGACCGCAACCCGGTGGATGTGGAGCTGGAGGAGTTCTTCCAGTGCTGCCGCACCGGGGCCCGGCCGAAAGCCGATCTGGATGTGGGTTTGCACGACTCGGTGGCCGTGATGCTGTCGAATCTGGCCATGGACGAAGGCCGCCGCGTCTACTTCAGCGAGATCGAGAAGATGGGCCGCGCGCCGGAGCCCAAAGGGCGTAGGGCCTGATCCGGGCAGGCGGCGCCCGGCGGGAGGCGCGGCCGCGGGAGGGCCGGCCGCCATGGAAAACCGCGAAATCGCCCGCCTGCTGGCGGAGACCGCCGATTTGATGGAGATCGCGGGCGAGGACCCCTTCCGCGTGCGCAGCTATCGCAACGCGGCCGCGGCGGTGGAGAACCACGCGGAAAGCCTCTGCGAGCTGGCCCGGCAAGCCCCGCGCCGGCTCACCGAGATCGCCGGCATCGGCAAGAGCCTGGCCGCGGCCATCGAGGAGATCTGCCGGCGGGGATCCTTCGAGCGGCGCGATCTGCTGCTGGCCAAGTATCCGCCCACCGCCCTGGAGCTGCTGAAGATTCAGGGCCTGGGACCGAAGACCATCGCGTTGTTGTGGGAGCACTACCGGGTCAGCACGGTGGACGACCTGGAGCGGCTCTGCCGGGAGCAGAAGCTGCGCCTGCTGCCCCGGCTGGGCGCCAAACTCGAGGAGAAAATCCTGCGCTCGATCACCCGCTACCGCCAGAGCGCGGGCCGCTTCCTTTTGAACTTCGCCGATCAAGTCTGCCGGGACCTGATCGCCTACCTTTCCGAGGTTCCCGGGGTGGAGCGGATCACGCCCGCGGGCAGCCTGCGGCGCGGCAAAGAGACGGTGGGGGATCTGGATCTGCTGGTCACCGGGCCGAATGCGCCGGCCGTGCTGGAGCGGTTCACGCGGCACCCGGAGATCGTGGAGCTGTTGGGGCACGGGGCGAACAAGGCCAGCGCGAAGCTGGGTGCCCAGGCCATTCAGGTGGACCTGCGGGCGCTGCCTGCGGAGAGCTACGGGGCGGCGCTGCAATACTTCACGGGCAGCAAGGAGCATAACATTGCGCTGCGCAACCGGGCGCTCAGGCTGGGCTACTCGCTGAGCGAGTACGGGCTGTTCCGGCTGCCGGAGGAAAGGCGGGCGGCGGGAGAGAGCGAGGAGGAGATCTACGAGCGGCTGGGCCTGGCCTGGATCCCGCCCGAGTTGCGCGAGAACCAGGGCGAAATCGAAGCCGCGGCGGAGGGGCGCCTGCCCCGGCTGGTCGAGCTCGCACAGATCCGGGGGGACCTGCACGTGCATACCACGGAGAGCGACGGGCGGGCCACGCTGGAAGAGATGGCGCAGGCGGCCAGGGCGCTGGGCTACTCCTACCTGGCCGTGACCGACCACTCCAAGGCCCTGGCCATGGCCAACGGGCTGGACGAAGCGCGGGCGGTGGCCTTCGCGCGCCGGGTGCGCGAGCTGAACGCCCGGGGGGAGCTGGGCATCCGGATCCTGGCCGGGATCGAGTGCGACATCCGGCGGGACGGCTCGATGGACCTGGCCGAGGATGCGCTGGCCGAGCTGGACCTGGTGATCGGCAGCGTGCACAGCTATATGAACCTGCCGCCGGCGGAGATGACCGAGCGGCTGCTGCGCGCGCTGGAGTGTCGCTACCTGCGCGTGCTGGGGCATCCCACCGGCCGCTTGCTGCTGGCCCGCGAAGGCTTCGAGTTCGACTTCGAGCGGGTGGCGGCGGAGGCCGCCCGGCGCGGGGTGTGGCTGGAGATCAACGCCAGCCCGGAGCGGCTGGATCTGGACGGGGCGCGGCTGCGGGCGGCCAAGGCTCGCGGCTGCCGCTTCGTGATCGCCACCGACGCGCACCACCCCAAGCACTTGGAGAACATGCGCTACGGGGTGACGACGGCCCGGCGGGGATGGCTGGAGGCGGCCGAGGTGGTCAATACGCTACCATGGGAGCAGTTCGAGCCGGCGGCGCGGCGCTGAGCGGTCGCCGGCGAAACATTTCAGCGCTTGGTTGTTCGATCGGCCGCCATGCCTGCTGACCCGCCCGGCTTTCGCATCCCCATCGAGAACTACCGCCTGGACAACGGCCTGCGCGTCGTCCTCTCGCCCGGCGGCGCCGCCCCGGTCTTGACCCTCTACCTGGTCTACGGCGTGGGCGCCCGCTCGGAAACCCCCGGCCGCACCGGCTTCGCCCACCTGTTCGAGCACATGATGTTCCAGGGCTCCGAGCACGCTCCCAAGGGCATGCATTTCCGCCTGGTGGAGTCCAACGGCGGCTCGCTGAACGGTTCCACCCATCCCGACTACACCGATTACTTCGAAGTGCTGCCTTCCAACAAGCTGGCCCTGGGCTTGTGGCTGGAGGCCGACCGGATGCGCGGCCTGGCGGTTAACGCCGAGAATCTGGCCAACCAGAAGGAGGCGGTCAAGCAGGAGCGGCGGCTCTCCTTCGACAACCAGCCCTACAACACCGCTCTGGTCGAGCACTGGCCCCGGCTGGCCTTCCGCAACTGGGCCAGCGCCCACTCCCTGATCGGCTCCTTCGAGGATCTGGAGGCCGCCACGGTCGAGGACGTGGCTGGTTTCTTCAAGACCTACTACGCGCCGAACAACGCCGTGCTGGTGATCGCCGGCGATTTCTCTCCGGAGCAGGCCAGGCAGTTAGTGCAAACTTACTTCGGCGACGTCGAGCCGCAGCCCCAGCCTCCCCGCCCGGACCTCTCCGAGCCGCCCCAAACCGAACCGCGCTGGGAGACCTACCGGGACCGGCTGGCCAAGGTGCCTGCGGTGGTGCTGGGTTACCCGGGCCCGCTGCGGCGGTCGCCGGATTACTACGCGCTGGAGATGCTGGACATCGTGCTGACCGGCGGCGAGAGCTCGCGCTTTTACCAGAACCTGGTCAAGGGCCGCCGCTCCCTGATCCAGTACGAAGCCAACTTGGGCTGGCCCTTCGCCGGGCCCACGGACTATCTGCACCCCGGCAGGTACGCCATGTTCCTGTTGCACCACCCCCGCTTCGAGGCCGGGCGGATCGTCGAGCAGGTGGAAGAGGAGATCGCGCGCGTCCGCAGCGAGGGCGTGCCCGAGCAGGAGCTGGCGCGGGCTCGCACCTTCCTGCGCGCCGCGCGCCTGCGGCAATTGGAAAGCTCGCGCGCCCGCGCCATGCTGCTGGGCCAGTACCAACTGCTGGACGGAAATCCCGAGCTGGTCAACACCGAGCTGGCGGCCTTTCTGGCGGTCGGCTCGGAGCAGATCCGGCAGGCCGCCCGGCGCTATCTCAACCCGGCGCAACGCACCGTGCTGGAGATCGTTCCGGCCGGCCGCCGGCGAGGTCCCCGTGGCCCGGGCGCGCAAGGCGGAGGGAAGGACCGGCGCGGCAAGGGCAAGCCTGGCTGAGAGAGCTCGGGAACAGGTCGCTCCCATGACGACTCAGCCTCCCCTGATAGATCGCAGCCGCCCGCCGGAGACGCCGGACCTGCCGGTCTTCAAGCTGCCCCCGGTGATCCAGACCCGCCTGGCCAACGGCCTGGAGGCGGTCCTGGTCGAGGACGATCGCCTGCCGCTGATCCATTTACGGCTCGGGTTTCCGGCCGGCTCGAAATACGATCCGGCGGGTCTCTGGGGTCTTTCGGAAACCACCGCCGCCTTGCTGACCCAAGGCACCACGGAGCGCGATGCCCGGCAGATGGCCGAGCGAGTGGCCGAGCTGGGCGGCTCGCTGCGCGCCTGGTCGGGCCCGGACGCCCTCGTGCTCGAGGGCAGCGTGCTGGCCGAGAATTTCGAGGCCTTCCTCGAGCTGGCGGCGGAGGCGGCGCGCCGGGCGACCTTCCCCGACCAGGAGGTCGCCCTGCGGAAGCAGAACCGCAAGCAGGAGCTGCTGGCCCAGCGGGCCCTGGCCGATTACCTGGCCGAGGAAAAGCTGGCCGCGGTGGTTTTCGGGGCCCATCCCTACGCCCATCAGGAGCCCACGCCGGAGTCCATTGACCGGCTGGACCGCTCCGCCCTGCTGGCCTTCCGCGACCGCCATCTGAGTCCGGCGCGGGCCGTGCTGGTGCTGGTGGGGGCGCTGCCGGCGCCGGAGCGGACGCTGCGCATGGTGGAGGCAAGCCTGGCAGACTGGGCGGCCGGGCCGGCGCCCGATCCCCCGGCGGCGCACTTTCCCGAGCCCCGGCGCACGCTGACTCTGATGGATCGGCCCGGTTCGGTGCAAGCCGATCTGCGCATCGGGCGGCTGGCGGTCACGCGCGAGCATCCGGATTACTTCCCGCTGCTGGTGGCCAATACGGTGCTGGGCGGCGGGGCCAGCTCGCGTTTGTTTTCCGAGATCCGCGAGAAGCGGGGCTACGCCTACGACGCACACAGCGCGTTGAACGCCATGAAGGACGGGGCCGTTTTGCAAGTCGTCACTCAAATCCGCAACGAGGTGGCGGGAGAGGCCCTGCAAGCGGTGCTGGAGCAGATGCGGCGAATTGCCGCCGAGCCGGTCTCGCCGGAGGAGCTGGACGCCACGCGAAACTATCTGAGCGGAGTGTTCGTGATCCGGCTGGAAACCCAGCAGGGCCTGGCGGGTCAGTTGGCGGTCACGCGCCTGCTGGACCTGCCCCTGGAGTACCTGGAACAGTACACGCTGCGGGTGCGGGCGGCCGAGCCCGAGCAGGTTCAGGCGGCTGCCGCACGCTACCTGGATCCGGAGCAGGCGGCGATCGTGGTGGTAGGCGACGCCGCCCGCCTGCACGGCCCGCTCAAGAAGCTGGGCGAAGTGCGCCTGGAGAAAGCGCCATGAAAGTGATCGCATCGCGGACGCTTTGCCGCACCAAGATTTTCACGGTGACCGAGGACCACGTGCTCGAGCCCGGCGGGGTGGAAGTGCGCCGGGCGGTCGTGCGCCACGGCCCCTCGGCCGTGATGATTCCGGTGGACGGGAAGGGCCGCGTGCTGCTGGTGCGGCAATTCCGGCTCCCGGCGGGCCGGGCGATCTGGGAGTTGCCCGCGGGCCGGGTGAATCCGGGCGAGACGCCGCTTCAGGCCGCCCGGCGGGAGCTGCTGGAGGAGACCGGCTACCGGGCGCGGCGCTGGCGGAAATTGCTGAGTTTTTATCCCACTCCAGGCTACGTGACCGAGCGGATGCACCTGTTCCTGGCGCGCGATCTCCAGCCCGGGCGGGCGCGGCCGGACGACGACGAGCGGATCCGCAGCCGCTGGTTCAGCCGGGCGGAGCTGCGCGCCTGGCTGCGGGCGGGCCGCCTGGCGGACGGCAAGACGCTGGTGGGTCTGCTGGTGTGGGAGCAAGCGAGGTAAGCTTGGCGAGGGTGGTCTGGGCTGCCGCCGTGGGCACGGCTTGAGGCCGCCGCAGGCTCCCACCGGGGCGGCGGCGCCCCCCGGAGAGGGGGCAGGTCAGGGGGCGCCGGACGATGCTGGAGCACATTTTCTGGCAGGTCTTCTACCGCCGGGAGACCTCGCGGGCCGGTCTGGCGGAGGACCTCGGGGTAAGCCTGCCGACGGTTTCCCGGACGGTGCATCGGCTGCTCGAGCAGCGGTTGCTGGTAGAGGCCGGCGCCACGCTCTCGGCGCGGGGCCGGCATCCGGGCGTGCTACGGGTGAACCCGGACTTGGCCTTTCTGTTAGGCCTGGAGATTGACCGGGATCGCGTGGCGGCTGCGGTCACCGACCTGGGCGGGAACCCCCTGGGGTATGCTTCCGCCTCTTGCGATGCCCGGCAAAGCTTTCAGGCCACGATGCTAAGCTGCCGTCAGGCAGCCAGCACCGCTCTGGAGGCGGCGGGCTTAGCGCTGGAGAAGATCGGGCGGGTGGGGGTGGGGCATACCGGCACGCTGGATCTGGAGACGGGGATGTGTCTGTCCTGGGACGGCGCGCCGCAGTGGAGGCAGGTGGCCCTGCGGGCGAGCTTGCAGTCGCTGTTCAGCAGACCGGTGACCCTGGATGACCGGGCGCGCGCCCTGGCCTTGGCCCAACATTGGAGCGCCCCCGAGCACTGGCGCCATCGCAATATCCTTTATGTTCACGTGGGGACCGGGATCGGGGCGGGCATCTTCATGGAGGGGGCACTGGTGCGGGGCGCCACCAAAGGAGCGGGCGAGATCGGTCATTTGGTCATTGATCCAGACGGGCCGGTTTGCCGCTGCGGTAACCGGGGCTGCGTGGAGGCCTTCGCCTCGACCGAGGCCGTGTTGCGGCAGGCTCGCGAGGCCGTGAGGACAGGAAGCTCGGCTGCCCTGAGCGCTCTGGCGCTAGGTCGCCCGGAGGCGGTGGATCTGGAAATGCTATTGACCGCGGCGCGGCGCCAGGACCCGGCAGCCAACCAACTGCTGAGCCGAGCGGCGGCGGCGCTGGGCACCGGGATCGCCAACGCCATCCAAGTGCTGAACCCCTCGCTGGTGGTTCTCTGCGGCCGCTTCGCCCATCTGGCGCGCGAGTTGGTCTTGGAGCCGGTGTGCGACGCGGTACGCCGGCTGTGCCTGAAGAATGTCGCCAAACAACTGGAGATCCGGCTGGGCGCCTACCGCCCCGACCTGGGAGCGGTGGGCTGCGCCTTGCTGGCGGCCGAACAAGAGGCGCGCGCGCTGCTCCGGCGCAACCCGACCCGGTGAGGATGGGCCGATCCTTTCAAGGTGAAAAGAACTGCCTGGAGCGGCTTGTCCGCAGGGCCCGAACCGCCTATCCTCAACCCAGGAGGAACGATCATGTCAGGGAAGCGCGGTCGGTTGGGTGTAGCCGGCCTGGCTCTGGCGCTGGCGGCGGGGGCCGCCGCGCAGCAACTGGGGACGGCGGGCCTGTTTGGGACGGTCTACGACGCCCAGGGCGGGGTGATCGGCGGGGCCGAGGTGACCCTCACCCACTTGGAGCGCAATCAGGATCGGAAGGCCACCACCAACGATCAGGGGCAGTTCGCCTTTCCGCTGATTCCGGTGGGATCCTACCGGTTGCAGGTGCGCGCCAAGGGCTTCAAGCTGTCCGAGCAGACGGGCATCGTCTTGCAAGTCAACGACAACCGCAAGGCGGACGTGACGCTGGAGGTGGGCGACGTCGCCACCCGGATTGTGGTGGAAGCGGCCGCGGCGGCGGTGGAAACCAGCAGCGCTACGGTCAAGACCGTAGTGGACGGCAAGCGCGTCCTGGAACTGCCGCTCAACGGGCGCAACGTTCTCCAGTTGGGCCTGTTGGCGCCCGGAGCGGTCAACGCCGGGGGCGGCATCCAAGGCGGCTCAAAGACTCCGGCCGACAATCAGAAGTTTTCCATCAACGGATCGCGCCAGAACAACGTGCGCTTCACTTTGGACGGCGGGGATAACCAGGACAACTTGACCAACGTGAACGCTCCCTACCCCTTCCCGGATGCGGTCGAGGAATTTTCGGTCCAGACCGTCAACCCCGGGGCCGAAGTCGGCAAGAGTTCCGCCGGCGCGGTCAACGTCGTCACCAAAGGCGGCACGAACGAGTTTCACGGCAGCGGTTTCTGGTTCGTGCGTAACTCTGCCTTGAACGCCTCCAGTTACTTTCTGCATCAGTCCGACAACCTCAAGCGCAACCAGTCCGGCTTCACCGCGGGTGGTCCGGTGCGGCGGAACACGCTCTTCTTTTTCGGAGGCATTCAGCGCACCTGGATCCGGACCGTCCCCACCGAGAGCAAGACGCTGACGATGCCGGCCGCCCATCGCAAGGGCGATTTCAGCGATCTGCTGGCGGGATCCCGGCCGGTGACCCTCAAGGACCCCTCCGGCGGGCAGCCCTTTCCCGGCAACCTGATTCCCGGCTCGCTTCTCTCAGCGGCCGCGCAGAACCTGCTGAAGCTGTCGCCGGCGCCCGGCCCGGACGGCTATGCCTATTGGCGCTACCGGGCCGACGATGATCTCAAGGAGTACGTGCTGCGCCTGGACTGGCGGCCCAGCGCCCGCCACAACCTGCTCGGCCGTTACCTGCAAAACACCTACGAGAACACGCGCCCCTTCGATCCCAACAACCTCCACACGGTGGCCAACACCGAGCGCTCCTACAGCAAGAACGCCACCCTGGGTTACACCCTCGTGTGGAGCCCGTCCGTGATCGCCGACACCCACTTTACCGTTTCGCGGACGCTGGGCAAGCGCTGGAACGAGTTCCCTTACACCATCGCCAGCTTCGGCGTTAAGGTGAATCCTAGCTCCAACCAGATCGCGGTGTCCATCAACGGAACCAGCGGCCTGAGCCTCTCCACGGTCAATCCCCCTGCCCGTTTCGCCCGGACCAATCTGGAAGGAACGCATTCCTGGCGCTGGATTACCGGCCGCCATAGCTTCGTCGCGGGCATGGATCTGATGTTCTCCCGCTACAACGAGTACAATTTCTATCTGGGGGCGGGAAGTTACGCCTTCAACGGCCGCTGGAGCGGCTTTGACCAGGCGGACTATGTGCTCGGCCTGCTCAGCTCCTTCCAGCAAAGCAACGGAGAGATCGAGTTCCGCCGCCACCATTACCAGGGTTTTTACTCTGCGGACACCTTCCGGGCCGGGCGCCGGTTGACCTTCACCTACGGCCTGCGCTGGGAGCCCTACACGCCTCTGACCGACCTGAACGACCGGGTCGTCCAGTTTCGACCCGAGCAATACGCCCAGGGCGTGCGCTCCAAACGCTATTTGAACGCCCCCCCCGGGCCTGCTCTACCCGGGTGACGCGGCGGCCGGTAAGCGCATCCCCAAGGGCGGCGTGGAGGCCGATAAGAGGCAATTCGCCCCGCGGGTCGGCCTGGCTTACGACCTGAGCGGGGACGGGCGCATGAGCCTCCGGGCGGGCTACGGCCTGTTCTACGACTCCCCCATGATGTACCTGCTCAACAACATGAACGTCCAGGCCCCGTTCAGTTTCACGGTCGCCTTCACCGACGGGCTGTTCGACGACCCTTACCGCGGCCGCGCCGCCCTCAACGTCTTCCCCTTCGCCGGCGACTTCGATCCGAACTCGCCCTTCCAGCTTCCCTTCCAGGCCGTGGCCTACGAGGCCCGCTGGCATCAGCCCTACACCCAAAACTGGAATTTCACGCTCGAACGCTCCCTCGCTACCTGGCTCTTCCAAGCCAGTTATGTCGGGGCCAAGGCCACCCATCTCACCGGGAATTACGACGTCAACGCGCCCATTTACGACTATGCGCGCAGCCTGCGGGACAACCAGACGACGATTAACCAGCGCCGGCCGCGGCGCGACTTTCAGAAGATTACCGTGCTGTGCACCGCGTTGAACTCGACCTACCACGGCTTGCAACTGTCGGTGAACAAGCGGTTCTCCCGGGGCTTTAGCGTCCAGTCCGCCTATACCTTCTCGCGCGCCATTGACCAGTACTCGAGCAACAAGGAAGTTACCACGCAAAACCTCCCCAATCCCTTCGACTTTGGCTTCGCCCGGGGTTTGTCGGATTTCGACACGACGCACCGCTGGGTGAACTCTTATGTGTGGAGTCTGCCCCGGCCCGGCCGGGCGCTCGGTCTGCGCTGGCTGGGTCTAGTGGCTGACGACTGGCAGTTCAGCGGGATCGTCAGCTTCACGACCGGCAGCCCCTTCACCATTTCGGCCACCAACGATGCGATGGCCGGGGCGGGCAGTCCGCGGGCCGATTTGATCGGCGACCTGCGGCTTCCCTCGGGTCGGAGTCGCGGGGAGAGGATCAGCCGGTACTTCAACACAGCGGCGGTGGCCAATCCGGCGGGCGGCGCCTGGGGGACCCTGGGGCGGAATGTCCTCCGCAACCCGAGCGGCTCCGGCACGGACGTGGCCGTCACCCGCTCCTTCCCGCTGAAGTTCCGGGAAAGCGCCGCTGTCATCTTTCGAAGCGAATTCTTCAGCCTGTTCAATCACCCCCAGCTCGGCGGGCCTGACGCCCGCATCGGCCGAACCACCTTTGGCCAGATCACGAGCGTGGGAGGGCAACGCGTACTCCAGTTCTCCTTGAAAGTGACCTATTGAGCGTCTCGCATCCAACCAGGGAGAAGATCCTCATGCCGACGGGCAGGATTCTCGTCCTGTGGCTGCCGCTGGTGGCGGCCACGCAAACTTACGACGTCCGGCGCTTCGGCGCCCGGGGCGATGGCGACACGAAGGATACGGCCGCGGTGGAGGCGGCCCTGGAGGCCGCCTCCCGGCAGGGAGGCGGCGTGGTGGTCTTCCCGCCCGGCAAGTACCTTTGCGGAACCATTCACCTGAAGGACAACGTTACTCTGGAGATCTCAGCCGG